>Ga0181524_10000901_pt1 | contig 35144 bp, 22 predicted proteins | sample PEATcosm2014_Bin_34_FD_119761 | JGI IMG/M metagenome (GOLD analysis project Ga0181524, IMG submission 119761) | Peatland microbial communities from MTU Mesocosm Facility, Houghton, MI, USA - PEATcosm2014_Bin05_60_metaG | ecosystem: Environmental > Terrestrial > Soil > Wetlands > Peat | place... | reverse complement strand
TGGTGAAGGTATCGGCCATAGTGTAATTGACGCGGTTGGGTTGCGTGAACGCGCTGGGTGTAGCAGGCGTCGCTCCGCGACGCAATACTGATTCGGGGCGCGCCACCCGTGGGCTGAAGAAGAAGACTACCTTCAAGACATCGCTCCGCGATGAGCCCCGGGCAACCAGCGCGAACCCGGGAAAAAGCCGGCGAAAACGTCCAAACATGTGGGGTGTACACCCCACTATGCAAAGGCGTTTCTTGTGGAACGGTTTGGGAATTCATAGTGTTGCGAACCGTATCAATCCTGGCCGCCGCGTGCCTGGATGGCAGGAACACTCGCCCCAGCAACCGCGCCGTTTTACCCTCGGCGTGTTCCCTCATGTTGCTGCTGCCGCTCCTCGCCGTAATGGCAGCCGCGATGACCCTTGAGACCCGAGGCCAGGTGCCCGGGTTATTGAATTACCAGGGCCGCGTCCTGGTCAGCGGGGATGCATTTGCGGGGACGGGCCAGTTCAAGTTTGCCTTGGTAAGCGCGGATGGCGCGCAGACCTATTGGATGAACTCGGCCGGTCGCGGCGGCCAGCCGGCCGCGAGCGTTGCTGTGGCGGTGAGCGGCGGGCTGTTCACGGTGTCGCTGGGCGACACCAACATGGCTGGCATGGCGGTGCTGCCGATATCAGTGTTTACCAACCCGGCGGCGCATCTGCGCATTTGGTTCAGCGACGGGACAAACGGTTTTCAACAACTGGCGCCGGACCAACCGCTGGCCTCGACGCCTTACGCCATGATGGCCGCGAATGTCCCTGACGGGACCATCACCGCTGCCAAGCTGGCGGCCAATACAGCGACCACGGTCACCGCGGCACTATCGGCGCAGGTCGCTGGATTGACGGCGCAAGTTGCGGCTCTGGCAAACCAACTCGTCACGATTTCCAACCAGTTCAACAGTCCGGTTCTGTCCGGTTTGACGGCGGCTTCAACGGACCCGCAGGACGCGGCGCTGCAGGGCTTGGGCTTTCAATTGATTACGAGCATTGCAGCCCCTGGCTGGGTGACCAGTTCGGCGGCGGATGCGCCCACGGCGGCGGCCGGTCAAGCCGGGGTCTGGACGGGTCAGCAACTATTGGTTTGGGGCGGGAGTCCGGGGGACGGTATTGAGTCGAATTCGGGGGCAGGCTACCGGCCGGACCTGGACGTGTGGCAGGCCATTGCCCTGACGAATGCGCCGGCGGCGCGCGAGCAGCACACGGCCGTATGGAGCGGGCAAGAGATGATTGTCTGGGGAGGAGTTGCGGGGGGAGGTTACTTGAACACGGGCGCGCGTTACAATCCGAGCAACCAGGTTTGGACCGCGCTTTCAACCAATGGCGCCCCGGCCGGCCGCGTTGGGCACGTGGCTGTGTGGGGCGGGAGCCGCATGGTCGTGTGGGGCGGACGCAACAGTTTCGGTGTGCTGGGCGACGGGGCTTCGTATAATCCGGCCGCCGATCAGTGGACACCGCTGCCAACGGTCAACGCGCCCGCGCCGCGCTTTGGCGCCACCGCCGTACTGGCCGGGAGCAGCATAGTCGTGTGGGGCGGCCAGGGCCAACAGGGGGAGTTGAACACCGGCGCGCAATTGGTCCTCAACACCCGCGGCACGCCTGCGTCGTGGCTGGCGATGAGCTCGGCCAATGCCCCGCTGGCGCGCAGCGGGCACACGGCTGTCTGGACGGGTCAAACGATGCTGGTCTGGGGGGGCCAAGGCGGGGGGAGTTTCCTGGCCGACGGCGGCGCCTTTGATCCGGTGAGCGGCGCCTGGACGGCCATCAACCTTAACAACGGGCCGGCCGCTCGAAGTTCGCACGCCGCCGTGTGGTCAGGCCGGGAGATGCTCATCTTCGGAGGCGAGGCATACTTGGGGACGCTGGCGGACGGCGCGGCCTATGACCCGGCGGCGGCCACGTGGCGGGCGCTGAGCGGGACTGGAAGTCCCCAGGCGCGCAGCAGCGCCACGGCGGCCTGGTCTGGCACAGCCTTGCTGGTGTTCGGCGGCGTGGCCGAGGGCGCGCCGGTGCTCCCGCTTCAAAGCCTGAACCCTCAACCCACTTGGTACTTCTACCGCAAACCATGAAATCGAAATCCGGAATTCTCATTGCATTGGCGGCGACGATGGCGTTTTCAAGCCAGGCCCAATGGCTTACCCAATCCATCTTGATCAAACCGGGCTGGACCGCGGTGTACCTGCACGTGGATGCGTCCTATACGAATTTGGACACCCTGGTGGGCAACGACCCGAGCAATCCGATCACGCAGGTCTGGCTGTGGCAGACCGCTCCGACCGCACAGTTCGCCTCGAGTCCCCAGGTCCCGGTGGTCCCCAACAGCCAATGGGCAGTGTGGGGGCGCGTGGGGCTGGGAATGCAGAACACGTTCAACGCGCTGGCGCCCAACTCGGCCTACCTGGTCTATTCGGAGGCCGCCACGAACTACACCTGGCGCGTCCAGGGCGTACCCGCCGCTCCGCAGTACAATTGGACCACATCCGGACTGAATTTCATCGGATTCCCAACCGTGCCCAGAGGTCCGCCGATGTATGACAGCTTCATGTCCCTGTCCCCGACACTTCAGAGCTTGGCCCAGATTTTCCTATACCAAGGCGGCAACCTGGGCCCAACCAATCCAATCCAGTTGTTTACCTATCACACGACGCCGGTCACCCGGGGCCAAGCGGTCTGGATCCGCACGGGCACGCTATACAACAGCTATTTCGGGCCGTTCTCGCTGGAACTGGCAAGCTCGGGCGGGGCTAGCTTTGGCGACTCGGTAAGCACGTTCAGCTTTCACTTGCTCAACACTTGCGCGTCGAACGTGACCGTAACTGTGCAACTTGTGGCCTCCGAGGCCCCGCCGCCAGGCCAAACCCCGATCGTTGGCGCGCCGGTCGTGTTGGTCCAAGGCGCCCTGAACACCACCACCTTGACTTACGGGTTCTCGGAGCTTCCGGTAGGGGGCACCTACAGTTGGACGCTGGCGCCACAGGGGCAGAACGGCTCAGACGTGTCCGTGGTTCTGGGCATGAACCGTTACGCCATGAGCGGCAGCCCCGGCGCCTTGTTCGCCGGAATCCTGCGATTCACCGACTCGTTCAATTTCACCGAGCTGGACATGCCGGTTACGGCAACACAGTCCTCGACGGCGGGCTTATGGGTGGGCAACGCCAGCGTGACCCAAGTGGCCAACTACTTGAAGAACTACCTGATCGGCTCGAACAACACGCCGGTCCTCTCGAGCAACGGCAACTACATCATCACCAGCATCGACACCAATCTCGGGCCGGTCGTGCAGCCGTATCCGTTGCGGCTGATTCTGCACAACGACGGCACGAACGTGGTCCTGCTGCAACACGTCTTTTTCGGTTTGAGCCCCTACAGCAATGCCATGGTCGCGACCACCCAGGACCTGCTCGATCCGAACCACCTCGCCAGCGCGCGGCGGATCACGGCTACGCACTTGCCATGGTCGCCCACCAATGCGCTATGGCAAGTCGCAGGCAGCCTTGGCCCGGGCGGGGTGCTGACGACCACCGTGGGCACGGCTTACGACGATCAGTCCTCCAACCCGTTCCTGCACGCTTATCACCCCGACCACGACAACCTGGACGCGACCTTTCAGAACGAGCTGGCGCAAGGATACGAGTCCTACGGCATCACGCGGCAGATCACCCTGAACGTCAGCCCGCCGGGCAACGATTTCAACAGCCTGACCAGCGGCGCCCAAAGTCTGGGCGGATATTATCTCGAAACCATCACGCTGAGCGGTCTGGGCGGGGCGACACGCAACTTCTACGTTAGCGGCGCCTTTGCCTTAACCCGCATCAGCACGATTCCAACACTCAACCAGCAATAAGCGTGAGAACTCAAACCCAACCCTGGACCATGAAAAGTCGAATCCACCCGGCGGCCCTTTGCGGCGCTATCGTCCCAATCCTGTTGCTTGTGGCGCTCGGCGCCACTCTGGCACAGGCCCAGACGCCCAACCCACCCGGCCAGATCAGCTACCAGGGGTTCCTGGTGGATGCCAACGCCATTCCGTTGGCGACCAACGCGCCGGTGAACTACAGCGTGATCTTCCAGATCTATAACGTGCCCTCCGGCGGCACGCCGCTTTGGGGCGAGCTGCAGACGGTGACGGTGGACCGGGGCTACTTCAGTGTGCTGCTGGGCCAGGGCACCTCGGTCGGCGTTCCGTTCACCAACGACCTCTCGGGCCTGTTCGTCGGCTCCGACGCCTCCGACCGTTATATTGGCGTCACGGTGCAAAACCTGGCGGGCGGGAACGTGGAGATTCAGCCCCGGATGAGGCTGCTGGCCTCGCCCTACTCCCTGCTGGCGCGCAACGCCAACAATGCCTTGGCGCTCAACGGCTACGACTGGAGCAGCGTTTTCACTGATACCGGCAACCCGGTCACGGGCACGATCCCAGGCAGCAAAATCGCGGCCAATAGCATAGGCCCGAACCAGATCAGCGCCGGGGCCGTGGGCGGCGGGCAGTTGACCAACGGCGCGGTGACGACGGCGGCCATCGCGGCCGGCGCGGTGACCTCGGCCCAGATTGCCGCCGGCGCCGTCGGACCGGCCCAGATAGCGCTGCCGTTGTATCTGAGCGGGTACGCGAATGCGAATGTGGTCGGGCGTTTTGGCGCCGGTGTGGCGCCATTGCTTTCGGTCACCAATACAGCAACCCCCAGCAGCGGTTTCCCTTTCTTTGAAATTGGCGGAGTCGGAATCGAGGCGGGCGGCACGACGGCGATCGCCGCCTACAGCCAGGGCGGGGCCAGCGCTGATATCGCCAGCGGCACCGACGCGGGAGATTTTTATGGGGCCGTCAATGTGAACGGGACGCTGACCAAGAGCGGCGGTTCTTTCAAAATTGACGACCCGCTGGACCCGGCCAACAAGTACCTCTCCCACTCGTTCGTGGAATCTCCGGACATGAAGAATATCTACGACGGCGTGGTGACGCTGGACGCCAACGGGCAGGCGGCGGTGACGCTTCCGGCCTGGTTCGGGACGCTCAACCGGGATTTTCGCTACCAACTCACTGCCATTGGCGCGCCGGGCCCCAACCTCTACATCGCCTCGGAGATTTCGAGCAACGTTTTCAAGATTGCGGGCGGCGCCCCGGGCGCGAAGGTTTCCTGGCAGGTGACGGGGATTCGCCAGGACCCGTGGGCCAATGCCCACCGCATCCCCGTCGAGGAGTTGAAGCCGGGGCGGGAGCGTGGGTTTTACCTGGCGCCCGAACTTTATGGCCAACCTGCGGAAAAGAGCGTTCGGCAGGCCCGGCACTCGATAGTCAAATCCGAGAGACAATAACGCCGGCGCCGGCGCCGGCTCAATGGAGGATGCCATGACCCCTTCAAGCCATCGAAAGCGGTTCCGGAGCGCGGCAAAAGCCGCCGCGTTTGCCCTGGGCTGGCTCTGCCTGTGGCGAGCGGCAGCCCAGACACAGCCGCTACAACTCGAGCAGCAAGACATGCTCGTCAATACCAACTTCCAGTTGGGCATTAACTGGCAATCCCTGGCCGGCGTGCCGTTGTCGAGCACCCAAGGAGTTCCGCCCGGTTCTGACGGGCGCGCGCCAACTCTCTCCGAGCAAAGCACCAATGGCGGGGTGACGACGGCGCCACCCACGACCAATCAGTTCCAAGGGTTTGTTGCGTTCGGGGCCGTTCCCACGCAAGGGACGACCAATCTAAACGGCAACACTAACTTTGCCGCCAACGCCCAGCTTCTCAACTGGCCTCACGGCGAGGTCGGCGGCGCCGTCGTGGTGGTGTTGCGCTCGGCGCAGGTGGGCGCCCCCTATTTGGGCCAGCAAGTCTCTTTCCTCTTCGGCGCGGTGATACCGGTCCCGACGACCGATGAATTTGGGTCGAACCTGCCGGCGGGCACGAGTGTCAACTATTGGCTCCCGGCGCCCTACACAACCAACGGCTATACCAACGCCCCCTATTACTGGAGTCCAAACGCCCAGGCCGTGTTTGCCATTCAAGCCGGCGGCATAGACGTTACGTGGCAAAAGGCGGTGCCGTCGCTGACAGCGCCCACCAATACCACGAATTACGTCCTTCAGTCCGGGGTTTACTATAATCTCTACACCCAGCATTACCTGGTCTCCGGCAGCGCGGTCAAACCGCCCCAGAAGATGTACTGGACCGAGGGGCCGTTCGTGAACCTGGGCAAACCGGTGAGCGTGCCGCCCGCCCAGGTCAGCGATGTCAACGTCGTTTACAACAACAGTTTTCCCAGGCGCATGGACCAGGCCTACCAGGATCCGAGCCAGACGCCAATCGTAGATACCAACGCGCTTGAGGAGACCCGCACGCTCTGGTTTGACAGCACGCGCGGGCAGATCCTGGCCTACAACGTGGAAGGGCGGGTGTTTGTGGAAATGCTCGGCGAGCTCAACGGCGACGGCGTGACCCGCCGGTTCCTGGGCTTCGAGATCGTGGATGTCTTCAAGCAGGCAACGCCCGAGGACGTAACGGTCAACCTGGGCGAGCGCGTCCCGGCTTACGCGGACGGGGAGGACGACTCGGCCCTTTATCCATCGCCGGTCAATACCGCTTCCGGAGGGTCGTTTTACTACCAGCAAGACACGGCCAACAGCGACCAAATCAACTTGTATGCGACACAGGAGACCAAGAACCTGAATGATTTCCAGGTGTATTGGCTGCAGACCGGCGTGGCGGGATTGCAGTGGCCTTTCCGCTTCGTGCGCTATGCCGAGGTTTGGCCAAGCGACGTCGCCAGTTACAGCCATTATCTGCGCCCGCTGGTGGCAACGGATGCCGAGGCCCAGTTGACGGCCGTGCAACTGCCGACCCAAAACGCCCCTATCATCCAATACCAGGACCCGCTGGACCAACCCCGAGGGCATCTGACGTCCACCTTTGCCTTCTACACGTTCCTGGTGCCGCACTACCCGGCGCATCGGGCGCTGCTGCGCTATACGTCTGCCGATCAGGTCGCCTTCGAGCGCGTCTTCTCGTGGCTGGATGTCGGGATCAAATCCAATGCGCTCTTCGCCAACTCCGTGGCGACGAACCTGACCGGATGGGACCCGACCAACCTGGTATTCAACTTCGGGCCGCAGGTCTATCTCACCCCCTACGTGGTGAACCAGACGGTGAATGTGGGCGACCGCATTTTGCAGCCGTCCACCGAGACCTGGGACGGGACCAACTATTGGGCGGGCTACATCCTGCAGACCAACGGCAATTCGTTCAATCCGGGGGCGTACATCGACCCGTTCGCCAACGGATTCGACGCAGCCAACCTCGGCTCGATCATCCCGGTCAACGCCATCCCGGGGCGCAACACGCTCGAGGTTTGGTGGTTTCGCATCAACAACGCCAACGGCGCGGAAGGCTTTCTGCCAACCTATTGGCCGTCGGTCGTAGGCAACTACACAGTGCAATGGCCCACCAACGCGCCGGAAATCATCCTGGCTTCCAACGCCGGCAGCGGCCCGCTGGACGACCTCGTAGCGAACGGCGAGATTTATTTTCAGAACGATCCGACGCAGCCGGGGTACAATCCCAACGAGGAGCACGCCCTGATGCTCGGCGGCCAGGCCTACGCGCTCCGCGACGACCTCAATATAACCAATGCCAACGGCTACTCCTCGGACCCGTTCGTTCTAATCGATTACACGGACAGCGACGGCCGCCCCTCGATGAGCGTCTTTAAGGTGCGGCGCGAGGCCCCCGAGCAGGGCATACTATTCGACTACATCGTAGAGGCGGGCACGCTGCTGCAGGAACCGATGCCGCTGCCGCTGTTGCCACTGCCGGTCGTAGGCTCCGGGGCCACGGCGGTCAACTATAACGTCGAACCTTCGGCCAATTCCGGGGACCTGCCGGTCGGCTGGAGTTCCGCCGATGCGAGCGGGCCTTATAACTACTACGCCAATTTCACCTATCGGGATCGCAACAATGACTACTGGGTTTACCGCGGTCTGCACGCCGGATTGCCGCCGCTCCAGGCCGGCCATTACAACACCAGGAACAACACCTTTGGCCCGCTGCCAGCCGCTACGGCGGTGTTGAACCAGCCCTTTGACTACTACATCCACACCTCGCGGCGGGTCATCTCCTTGACCATGAGCAGCACGCCTCCGCTGCCGCCCGGATTAAGCATCCAAGAGACGAACAACGCGTTGTTGATCGGCGGAACCCCGGTCCAGACGGGGTCGAACTGGTTGACGCTCGTGGTCGAGGATACGGGGGATAACAGCTTTGCCACGAACAACCTGGCGCTCAACGTGGTTTCAAGCGGGACGGTCGTAGCGCAGGGGCCGCTGGTCATCACCAGCACCAATCAATACTCGGAGGCAATCGTAAGCTATACCAATCGCCCGCCCCAACTGGCGCAACCGCCGGTCCCGACCAACAGCTTCACGATGCAGTTCTATTATGTCACCGAGCCCGGCTTCGCCTGGCCCGGAATCGCCAATCCGCCGCCGCCGGGCTCGATCGTTCCTTACCTGCGCCCCCGGGACCCTGCGGGGAACTTCGTCGGCGACCCGGCGTCCTCGAACACGCCCAGCTTGAACATCGTTTACCGCCCGGTCTGGCCGGCGACGCCGCCGACGCTCTACGCAGCCCAAACGCTCACGGTGCCCATCAATGGCCTGGCGGCGGTGCGCGGGCAGAGCAGCGTCCAATTGCTCTACCAGCAGTCCATTGGCCAGGACATCATCGATGCGCCGGCCAGCGCGATTCTGAACGATCCCACCCGTGAAAAGATGACCTACCTGTCTGATATCGGCCTGAGCGGCCTGCCCGCCAGCGTCCGCACCGACAACTACCAGGGCCTGATCTACTTCCCGGACCTGCCGCCTCACCTGGCCCAACGGTTCTTTTTCGACCCGAACCGCGGCACGGCAGGCGCCCTGGTGCTCGAGGGGCAGTTCGTTGACGACCCGGTGGGCCTTCAATACCTGCTTTTGAACGTCCTGAACGGTTCCGATCTTGCGGCCGTCCAAGCCCTCTGCCCGACCAATGACACGTTGAACAAGCCCGCCTGGGACATCGCCATCGATTCCTTGGGGACCGTTGTGCAAACGTTCTACGAGAATCCCCAGGTGCCCGGCCAGTACATCCCCAACCCCAATCTCACGACGTCTGTAGGCGTGGGAAGCCTGACTGAAATCAATAGCTCGGATACGGCGGTGGACTCCTACGCCTTGAGCGCCAGCGGCCCGGGGACGGGCTATATCACTTATATCACTGGCAATGGCCGCGCCTTCACGCCGGTTGGCGAGCCGATTACGGTCTATATCGCGCGCGTCTCTCCGCCGCTCTTTACCGGGGAAGTGAAGGTGCTGCCGTCGGCCGATCCGCTGAACCAGTTGATCACGTTCCAGCACACGTCGGACGTTGCCGGCCGCTTCAGCGATTACGAGTACGACTGGCGGATCATGCCTCCGGTGGACGGGTTGCCGCCCCTCCCGCCGTATGAGAACTGGGTCGAGTTGACCAACGGGATTGGCGTGCCCCGTTACACGCTGGGCGGCGCCGGGATTCAGGCGCTGAGCGACAACTACATCGTCATGCGCTACCGCGCGCTCAACCCCCTGGCCAATCCGGCCGACACCAACTGGTCCGCCTGGACCGACCCGCAATTGGCGGAGGGGTGGATCAAGCGGGTCCTGGCCGGCATCAACCCCATCGACCAGCGCACGACCGACCTCTTTAACAATCAGGTCAATACGACGGTGAGCATCATCGCGCAGGCGGGCCCGCGCTGGGAAGGGGACATCGCCTTGAACCTGGATACCATCAATAACTACGGCCTCATCGAGATTTACGAGACGGTCCTCAAGCGGGGGGAGTCACTGAGCATTGACGCCGGGATCAATTACGGTCCCGCCAACGACGCGTTGCTGCTGGTCGCAGGCTACCTCAGCGACCTTTACACGTATCTGGGCAACGAGGCCTGGGCCAATTCCCTCAATCCCACTATCGGCGTCAGCAGCAAGGACAATAACTTCGGCAGTGTCGCCACCTCTCTCTTTGTTTTCGAGGGCGAGGTGGGTTCCTTGCTCGAGCAAAACCTCGACCTGCTGAGGGGCCGCGACGACTCCTTGCTGCCTGGCGTGACGACTCCGCCGGTCTATAACCGGCTTTATTGGAACTTCACGCAGGGCATCATTGCAGGAGAGGTCCTCTACCTGCTCAACTACGACATCCAGGACGAAAACGGCGACGGCGTGATCGATGCGTCCGACGCAGCCATCGATTATCCCCAGGGCCATGGCGATGCTTATGGCCACTATCTCACGGCCTTGACGGGCTATTATTCGCTGCTGATGAACCCGAATTTCGACTGGGTGCCGACCGCCGAGGCGGTGTCGGTGCTCGGTTTGCCCGTGTCGGTCAATTACCAACACGAGCGCAAGTTTGCGGCCGCCGCGGGAGCGTTGGCGCAGGCAGGCGAGCAGATATTCGATCTGACCTGGCGCCAGGACTACCAGCCGGGCGGCACGGCCGCCGGTTGGGAAGCCTTCTCCACCAACCGGGTCAACCTCCAACGCTCTTATAGCAATGCCGGCACGACCGAGTACGTCACCGAGTATTGGGGCATGGATCACTGGGCGGCTCGTGTGGGCCAGGGCGCCTACATCAACTGGATCGTCGGAAACGCTATCCTGCCCCCGGTCGACCCCGACCCCGCGCACTCCGGAATCCAGAAGGTGGATCGGACCACCGTGCCTGAGCTGCAGGCATTGCCGGCGACGGCGGCAGCGCTGCAAACCGACATGGACAACGCGGAGGGCGGCATAACCCCGCTGGGCGTTCCTCAAAACGCCATTCCGTTCGACATCAACCCCTACCAGGTCACAGGCGCCAACCCGACTACCCATTTCGAGCAGATTTACGCGCGGGCGCTGGTGGCTCTGAATAATGCCCAGACGGCGTTCGACGCTGCCGCCAACGTCACCCAGGTGTTGCGGGCCGGCAATGACGACCAGGCTTCGTTCCAAGAATCGGTCGATGCCCAGGAGCTGGCGTTCACCAATCAGCTCGTCGCCATCTACGGCACCCCTTACCCCGATGACGAGGGCCCGGGTCAGACCTACGCTCAGAGCTACAACGGTCCCGACCTGATTCATTATATGTACGTCGACCGCCCTGACGAAACCCTTTACGGCGCCGCCCTGACCAATGTGCAAACGTTCAAGATCGACACGACCCAACTCCCTTCCGACTGGCAGGACATGCTCTACAGCGACGCCTCATTCGTCACCGGCTCCAGCTCGCCCGACTACACGAATTACATCGAGTTCCAAATCGGCCCCGATGGGTTCTTTGACAAGCCCGCCAATTGGACCTCCGAACGCCAGTCGGACGGCAGCATTCAGCAAGCCATCTCCGCCTACATTCTCGCCCACGACGCGTTGGATTCGGCGCTCAAGGATGCCGTCAACGCAAAACTGGCCTTGGACAAGGCGATCCAGGTTTTTGTCGCCCAGGTATCCGAACACAGCGACAAGACGAGCATTCAGGCCGGGCTGGCGGTGCTGCAGAATACAGCCAGTGCAGCTCAAACGGCCGACGCCATTTATGACAAGTTGCAGGGGGTTACCAAAGACGCGTTGACCCAGGCCGGCATGGCCCTCAAGGAGGCGATCCCGCAGAGTGTCATTGTCGGGCTGGCGACCGGCGGCGACGTGACGTCGTCGGCACGCTCCGCGATCGACGCGGCCAATGCCAGCGCCGTCATAGCGATTGAAAGCTCTACGGCCGCCGCTGATGCCGTCACGCTTGCGCTCAAAAGCGCCTCGGACGTCACGACGTCCCTCGAAAACCTGAGCATTGCAGGGATGGATTGGGACGTGCAAGTTCAACAGACGGTCAACACCCTGGGCAACCAACTGACGGCGGTTCAGAGCCATATCGCAACCATCAACCAGAACTTGTTCAACGTGGCCAATGCCAAGAGCAAGTACGACCAACTCATGGCCCAAGGGGAGCAGATCCAGCAACAACGACAGGTCTTCCGAGAAAAAGCTGCCGCCATTATCCAGGGATACCGGGTGCAAGACGCCGCCTTCCGCCTCTTTCAAAACGAGGACCTCCAGCGCTACAAGACTCTGTTCAGCCTGGCCGCGCAATACGCCTTTATGGCGGCCCAGGCCTATGATTACGAAACCGGCCTGCTCAATACGGACGAGGGCAAGGCCTTCGTCAGTCAGATTGTCAGCGCCCAGGCCCTCGGCGTCATCAGCGGCGGCGTCCCCCAGTTTACCGGCAGCAGCACCGGCGGTGATCCCGGCCTGTCCAGCGCCCTGGCCGCCATGAATGCCGACTGGAGCGTGCTCAAAGGCCGCCTTGGCTTCGACAACCCGGACGGCTATGGCACTACCGTTTCGCTCCGCGGGGAGAATTACCGCATCCTGCCTGGGTCGGCCGGCAACACCGCCTGGCAAGACGTCCTCCAGGCGGCGCGCGTGCCGGACCTCCTGGCCGACTCGGACGTGCGGCGCTACTGCATGCAAATCGACGACGGCAGCGGCCTGCCGGTCCCCGGCATCATTCTGAGCTTTAGCACCGTAATTGCGGACGGCCTGAACCTGTTTGGCCTGCCGCTGGCCGCAGGCGACCACGCCTTCACTTCCAGTTCATTTGCCACCAAGATCTTCTCGGCCGGGGTTGACTTCGACGGCTATATCGGGATGGATAACCCCACTACGGGCGCGGCCGCGACTAACACGACCGACCCCAACGCCCTGGCCGCCACCCCCTACATCTATCTCATCCCAGTGGGTGTGGATTCTATGCGCACCCCTCCCCTGGGCGACACCTCGACCGTGCGCACCTGGAGCGTCGCCGACATTGCGGTCCCCCTGCCTATCAACGTCAGCGACGCCGATTTCTCGACCACACCGTTTTACCAGGCCAGCGATTCTCTGTCCGAGCCGCTCTACCAAATCCGCAAGGACCAGGCCTTCCGCCCGGTCTCCACCACCGCGGCCTTTAGCACGAGCATTTACGGCGGCAACGCCTTGTCTCGTTCCCAATTCACGAACACCCGCTTGATTGGCCGCTCCATCTGGAACAGTAAATGGAAGCTGGTCATCCCGGGCGCCACGCTCTTGAACGATCCCAAACAGGGCCTGGACCGCTTCGTCAACACGGTGACTGACGTCCACCTCTTTTTCATCACCTACTCCTATTCCGGGAATTAACCGCCCTCGCCGCATCCGCCTATGAAATCGTCATTGTTTCCCCCGCCGTTTGGCCCCCCCGTCCGCACCACCACAGAGGGCCGATTGGCAACCGGCATCCGGCGGCCGGTTTTCCCATCCGGCACGTTTGCCCTGGCTGTCGCGGCTGCCGTGTTTCTGCCCCTGGCCGCCCCGGCCTTTCCGCCCGCCCCCCACCATCTCATTTACGGCACCGTGCGGGACGAGTACGGCACTCCCCTCATGACCAGCCAGGCCCAAGTCATTCTGACGACGCCAACCGGAGTTTGGCTTACGGCCGCCGTGGCCCCGGGCATCGCTTTCGACGAGAACTTCGAGCTCGATGTGCCCATGGATGCCGGCCTGACGCCCGACCCTTATGAACCCAGCGCGCTGTTGCCCTCGGCCCCGTTCACCATGCTGGTCGTGATCGGCGAGACCACCAATGTCCCGATCCAGATGACCACGAACTACCTGCGCATGGGCCAGCCCGCCCAGGAGACGCGGATCGACCTGACCCTGGGCACTGACACCAACGGCGACGGCATCCCGGACCAGTGGGAACTGGAGTACCTGGCCGCCATCGGTTCGTCCCTCAACCTGACCAACCTGACCGCGGGGATGCGCCTGGGACCCGGCGGCCTAACCCTCCTGCAACAATTCCTCCTGGGCACTTATCCGTTCGACCCCCAGCAGCCGTTCGTGCTGAGAGTGGTTGCCCTCAACGAGGGTTCTCCGCTGCTGCAGTTCACCACCATGACCGGACGTTATTACACCCTCTACGGCTCCGCGGACTTGACGACATGGACGCCGCTCAACTTCCTCGTTCCGACTCAAGGGGCCGGCGGAACCGCCTACTCTTACTATTTCGCCCAAGGCATCCAGACCGTTCAAATCCAGGCCGTCCAGCCCGCCACCGGACCCACGATGCGCTTCTTCAGGATGCAGCTTCAGTAAGGCCGGCGCTTCCGGCGCCGGCGGACCTTGTGAGGGTGGCGACCCTACCGGGAATCGAACCCGGGCTACCACCGTGAAAGGGTGGTGTCCTAACCGCTAGACCATAGGGTCACGCTCGCAACGGGCTGAAATATACCGCCCCAATTCCCCTTGTCCAGCCCCAATGGACCCTGCAACTCCTGTGTTGCCACCGCCGGCCTGTTTCCCTACTTTGGGCGCAATAAATGACATGAAAGTTTATATCGACGGAAAGTTCTATCACGAAAAGATGGCCAGGGTTTCAGTCTTTGACCATGGGCTGCTGTACGGAGACGGCATTTTCGAGGGCATCCGCGTTTACAACGGGCGCGTTTTCAAGCTCAAGGAACACATTGACCGGCTCTTTTGCTCTGCCAAGGCTATCCTGCTGGAGATGCCGATGACCCCCGGCGGCGTGGTTGCGGCGGTGCTCGAAACCTGCCGCCGCAACAAGGTGCGCGACGGCTATGTCCGCTTGCTCGTGACGCGCGGCATCGGCACCCTTGGGTTGAACCCCAACCGCTGCAAGAATCCCTCGCTCATCATCATCGCGGGCAAGATCCAACTCTACCCCCCGGAACTCTATCAGAAGGGCATGGAGATCATCACCGTCCCCACCGTGCGCAGCCTCCACAGCGCCCTCAATCCCGCTATCAAATCATTGAACTACCTCAACAACGTCCTGGCCAAAATCGAAGCCAATAACGCCGGGTGCGAGGAAGCGATCATGTTGAATGCCCAAGGGTTCGTGGCTGAATGCACCGGAGACAACGTTTTCATCGTCAAAGACGGCCATTGCCTCACCCCGCCCCTCTCGGCCGGGGCGCTCTACGGCATCACTCGCCGCGTCGTAATGGACATGGCCGCCGAATCGGGTTTGACGGTCCAGGAGCCGAATCTGACGCGCTACGACCTGTTCAACGCCGAGGAGTGTTTTCTCACCGGCACCGGGGCCGAGCTGGTGCCGATAGTCAAAATCGATGGGCGCCTCATCGGCGCCGGAAAGCCCGGACCCGTGACAACCCGCCTGGTCGCCCAATACCGCGCCTTGACTAAAGTGTCGGGGGAGCCGATATACGAATAGAGTTTTATGTTGTGCGGCATCTGCAAGGAAAAAGAGGCCACCGTCCACCTGACACAGATTGCAGGGGACAAGGTGCAAAAGGTGGACCTCTGCGAGGATTGTGCCAAGACCAAGGGGGTTAACGACCCCACTGGCTTTTCCCTGGCCGACCTGTTGCTCGGGCTGGGCGCCTCCAAGGAGATCGAGCAAGCCGGCGGCGGCGCCGAGGTGAAATGCCCGCGATGCGGGTTCACCCAGGCCGATTTCAAGAAATCCGGGCGCTTGGGCTGTCCGGACTGCTACAAGACTTTCTCCGACGCCATGGAGGGCCTGCTCAAAACCATGCACAAGGGCACCCGCCATGTCGGCAAGGTGCCTGAGACCCTCCGCCACAGCCGCGACCTGGTTGACCGCCTCAAAACGCTCCAGAAGAAGCTCGCTAACGCCATCGAGGCCGAGGATTTCGAGGGGGCCGCCCTCTTGCGCGACGAAATCAAGCAGGCCACCGCCCGGCTCGGCAGCCCTGCCAATTCCTAAGGACTCATGGACCTCCATCAATTCCTGACCCCCCCCGCCCAGACCGCCCGCCGCAAAGGTCCTTACGACCGTATCGTCACCTCCAGCCGCGTCCGTTTGGCCCGCAACCTTAAAGACGCCCCCTTCCCCGGCTGGGGCAAAAAGCAGGACCGTCTCCGCGTCCTGGAGATCCTGCGCCCTGCCGTGGCCACCCTGCCGGAGATGAAGGAGTGTTTCTTCGAGACCATGGACACCCTCTCCACGCTCGACAAACAGATACTGGTCGAGCGCCACCTCATCAGCCGCGAGCACGCCGCCAGGAGCGTCGGCAGCGGGCTGGTCCTCAACCGCGAGGAGACCCTCTGCTTCATGATCAACGAGGAAGATCACCTGCGGATGCAAGCCCTCCGCCCCGGCCTCCAACTCCGCCAGGCCTGGACGGCCATCGATCAGGCGGACTCCGCCCTCGAAAAGCGGCTGGACTACGCCTTCAACGCCGAGGTGGGCTACCTCACTGCCTGCCCCACCAACCTGGGGACCGGCATCCGGGTCAGCGCCATGCTCCACCTGCCCGGCCTGGTCCTGGGCGAGCAGATCAACCCAATCATCCAGTCGGTCAACAAGCTCGGCCTGGCCGTGCGCGGCCTTTACGGCGAGGGCACCGAGGCCCTGGGCAATGTCTTCCAGGTTTCCAACCAGATGACCTTGGGGGAATCCGAATCCGCCATCGTCGAGCGTCTCGAGAAGGTCTTGGCCCAGATCATCGAGCACGAAGAGAATGCCCGCGCCACCCTCCTGGAGAAAAAGACCAAGATGATGTTCAACCATATCGGACGCGCCTACGGAATCCTGGCCAACGCCCACAGCATATCCTCCAAGGAAACCATGAACCTGCTCTCTTTAATGAAATTGGGCATCGATGCGGGGCTGTTCCCGGGCTTGGACCGATCCCTGGTGGACGAGCTGTTCATTTTGACCCAGCCCGCGCACTTGCAGAAACAGCACTCCGAAAAACTCCCGGCCGAGGAGCGCGATTTGCTCCGGGCCGACATGGTGCGCGAGCGATTGAAGAGCGTCAGCCGCCCGATTCCCAAGCCGGCCGGGGCCGGCGCGGCCGGAGTGGACAAACCGGGAAAGTGATCGCATTGTTAGAACCAGTGAGTATGAGCGAAGAAGCAATGAACAATTTCACGCCGCGCGCGCAGCAAGTCCTCGCGCTGGCACGCAAAGAGGCCGACCGTTTCAACCATAATTTCGTCGGCACCGAACACCTCCTGCTCGGACTCATCAAGTTGGGCCAGGGCGTCGCCGTCAACGTCCTCCAGAAACTCGGCCTCGACCTGGAGACCGTCCGCATGGAAGTCGAAAAACAGGTCGGCACCGGCCCCGACCAGAAAATGATCGGCAACATTCCATATACCCCGCGCGTCAAAAAGGTCCTCGCCCTGGCCACTAAAGAGGCCAAGGCCCTAAACCATACTTATGTCGGCACCGAGCACATCCTCCTGGGTTTGCTCCGGGAGGGGGACGGCGTGGCCGCCCGCGTGCTCAAGAACCTCGATGTCGATATCGAGCAGACCCGCCAGGAAATCCTCAAAGAACTCGACCCCAACTTCGCCGCCCAGGAAGAATCTGCCCCGGGCGAATCCTCGGACAAGCCCGCCCCCGAGAAGAAAGGCGAAGTCAAGACCCCGGCCCTCAAGGCCTTCGGGCGCGACCTCACAGAAATCGCCCGGAAAGGGGAAATGGACCCGGTCATCGGCCGCAAGAGCGAGATCGAACGCGTCATCCAGATCCTTTGCCGCCGGACCAAGAACAACCCCGTGCTCCTGGGCGAAGCGGGGGTGGGCAAGACCGCCATCGTCGAGGGTCTGGCCCAGGAAATCGCCGCCGGCAACGTCCCGGAACTCCTTCGCGACCGCCGCGTAATCACCCTCGACCTCGCCCTCATGGTCGCCGGCACCAAATACCGCGGCCAGTTCGAAGAGCGCATCAAGGCCGTCATGGACGAAATCCGCCGCTCCAAGAACATCATCCTCTTTATCGATGAACTCCATACCATCGTGGGCGCCGGCTCTGCCGAGGGCACCATGGACGCCTCCAACATCATCAAGCCCGCCCTGAGCCGCGGCGAACTCCAGTGCATCGGCGCCACCACCCTCAACGAATACCGCAAGTACATCGAAAAAGACGCCGCCCTCGAACGCCGCTTCCAGGCCGTCAAGGTCGAGGCCCCTTCCGTCGAGGAAGCCATCCTCATCCTCAAGGGCCTCCGCCCCAAATACGAAGACCATCACAAGGCCGAGTTCACCGACAAAGCCATGGAGGCCTCGGTCAAACTCTCCGATCGCTACATCACCGACCGTTACCTCCCGGACAAAGCCATCGACCTTATGGATGAGGCCGGCTCGCGCGCCCGCATCGGCACCATGACCCGCCCGCCCCAGGTCAAGGAACTGGAGAGCGCCATCGAGGACATCAAGACCAAGAAAGAAAAGGCCATCAAGAACCAGGACTTCGAAGGCGCCGCCGCCATGCGCGACCGGGAAAAGCAGGCCAAAGAGAAACTCGAGGCCGTCCTCAAGGAATGGCGCACCACTCGCGAAGAAAAACGCGTCAAAGTCGACGAGGCGGACATCCTTCACGTCGTTTCCAAATGGACCGGCATTCCCCTCCAGCGCATGGAACGGGACGAGATGCAACGCCTGCTCCAGGTCGAGGCCGAGATGGACAAGGTGGTCATCGGCCAGCGCGAGGCTGTCTCCGCCCTCTGCAAAGCCCTCCGCCGTTCCCGCGCCGACCTCAAAGACCCGCGCCGGCCCATCGGCACCTTCGCCCTGCTCGGGCCCACCGGCGTCGGCAAGACCTTGCTCGCCAAGTGCCTGGCCGAGCAGTTGTTCGGCGACTCCAAGGCCCTCATCCAGCTCGACATGAGCGAGTACATGGAGAAGTTTAACGTCTCCCGCCTCATCGGCTCGCCCCCGGGCTACGTCGGCTACGAGGAGGGCGGCCAATTGACCGAACAGGTCCGCCGCAAACCTTACTCGGTAGTCCTCTTCGACGAAATCGAGAAGGCCCACCCGGACGTGTGGAACATGCTGCTCCAAATCCTGGAGGAAGGCAAACTGACCGACAACGTCGGACGCGTCGTGAACTTCCGCAACACGATCATCCTGATGACCTCCAACGTGGGCTCCGAAACCATCAAACGCCAGTCCACACTCGGCTTCTCCCCCATTAGCGACGAAACCAGCTACGAAAAAATGCGCGAGCGCATTATGGAGGACGCCAAGAAGACCTTCCGCCCCGAGTTCCTCAACCGGCTGGATGACATCATCGTCTTCCGCTCGCTGACCAAGCTCGACCTGGTCCAGATCCTCGACCTGGAAATCCGCAAAGTCATGGAGCGTCTCAAGGCCCGCAATATTCTCCTCCAGCTCGACGAAAAGTCCAAAGACTTCCTGGTCAGCCGGGGTTACGACCCGCTCTACGGCGCCCGCCCCATGCGCCGCGCCGTCGAACGCTCTCTGGAAGACCCGTTGGCCGAGGAAATCCTCAAAGGCGCCTTCCACGAAGGCGAGCCGATCCACGTCAGCGTCGAAGGCGACCACCTGACCTTCTCCCAGCAGGCCCCTGCCGAAGGCGCGCTCTCAAGTTGAGCGAGGCAATCTCTGCACTGTATTTGCAGGCCTTGTGTCGCGACAAAGGAGGCTGAGCGTAGCCGAGAATGCCCGGACTCCACGCCGGGCGCAGGACAAGATTCTTCGTTTTCTTCGTTTCCTTGGTGTACACCATCCGCATGCACCCACTTTTCAAGAAAGCTGATGAGTTGAGCCATCTTGCCATTGGCGCGGCCATAGAGGTTCACTCAGCCCCAAAGCAGAAAGCGGAAAGCAGAAAGCAGAGCCACCTTGCCATTGGCGCGGCCATAGAGGTTCACCGCCTCAAGGGACCGGGTTTGATCGAAAGCGTCTGCGAATGATGTCTGATGCGCGAGCTGGACTTGCGCAAGATCGCTGCGGTCAATCAGCGCCTCGTCAAAATCGAGTACAAGGGGCTCCTAATTGAGGAGCCGTTGCGCTTTGACGTTCTTGCCGAGGATTGTCTGCTGCTGGAGCATAAGGAAACGGAGCCAACGAAGGTGCTTCCCCAGTATATATGTGGCTATATAAAAGTGAGGCAAAAAGGCCGGACAATCAGCGCGTGTGAAGAATTCTGTCCTGCGCTCCTGTGCGGCGGCATCATCATTTCCTAATTGACTCGCCTGCGCGCCTCATCACAATTCCTTCTGACGTGAGAAGGCTGTTTTCCATTGTTTCAGCCCACGCTGACGAGGAGGCCGGCCTCTCTTAACCTAATACACCATAAAAAATGAGGCTACTCAAACAACAGCACAGGAGGTCGAGCTCCTCCAATCCTCGAATACGCATCCTCTTGCCCGCACTGGCCGCAATCGCGGCCGCATTGCCCGGCCCGGCCACGGGGGCGGACAGTGCCGCGGGCAGTTCGGACACCAACGTCGTGGCCAAGACGGAGAAGCCACCCCCGCTGCCGCTGCACCAGATCGAAGGCAACGGCGGCGTTTTCTCCACGCTCTGCGCTTATTTGGTCAACCCGCCGAGAAACGGCGAGTTTGTCGGGCGGCCCAGCGCGGGCTTTGGCTTCATTCACATCGGGAGCGGGCGCGACCTCGAGGCGGTTACGGTGACCGAGACGCCCTGGAAGCGCCTTGAGCTGGGATACGGCTACGACCATTTGAACCTCGGCGATCTGCCGACGGCCATCGTCGCTGCCGGCGGCCCCCGGATTGCGGACTCCGTGACCATGCACAATGCCAACGCGCGGCTCCAATTCTTGAGCGAAGGGGAGTTTGGCCAGAAGTGGCTGCCTGCGCTCACCGCCGGCATCCACTACAAATACAATGACGGCATTCAGGACATCAACAACACCCTGGGCAACCTCATGGCCCAACACGGAATCACGGGCCATGAGGGCCTGGACTTCACGCTCTACGGCTCCAAGATGCTGGCCTTTCTGCCTCGGCCCGTTTTAGTGAACCTCGGCGGACGCGCCACCAAGAGCGCGCAGCTCGGCTTGTTGGGTTTCACGGACGAATACAGCTTCGTCTTTGAAGGCAACGTCGTCGTCCTGGTCACGGACCGCGTGTTGCTGGCAGCGGAGTACAAGGAGAAACCGAGGGATTTCTCCGCCATGGGCCTGGTCGGCCGCGAAGACGACTGGTGGACGATCGACGCCGGCTATGTGGTCAGTCCCCACCTGACACTGGCTGCCGGCTACGGTCATTTCGGCATGGTGGCAAACCATACGGCCGACGGCGCCTGGGGCCTGACCGTGAAATGGGAGTTCTAGGGCGAGTCAACCAATAAACTGAACTGAGAATGAAAACGATCAATAATATTGGCTTGGAGAACGTCCAGGCCGTCTATAGCGGCCCGGAGGGGGACCTCTGGGAACTGGTAATGGGCGAGCAAATCCACATCGGCGGCTTCCAGTCCTCGATGGACCTGGCGCAACGCGCGGGGGTCGGGGCCGGCCTCGAGGGTGTTGACCTCTGCTGCTGCAACGGCGCCGGCATGCGCTTCCTGGTGAAATTCCGCGGCGCGGCCTCGATGCGCGGCGTCGATGCCACCGCCAAGGTTGTCGAGCGCGGCCGCCAGCGCTGCCAGGCGCTGGGCTTGGCTGAGAAAATCAGGTTCACCCTCGCGGATGTCTGCGCCACGGGCCTGCCCGCCGAGAGCGCCGACTTCGTGTGGGGCGAGGACGCCTGGTGTTACGTCGTGGACAAGCCCAAGCTGATTGCCGAAGCCGTCCGGCTGGTGAAGCCCGGAGGAGTGGTCGCCTTTACCGATTGGGTCGAAGGGCCGGCCGGCTTGTCGGCGCAGGAGGCCGGGCGATTCCTTGCGTTCATGAAGTTCCCGAGTATTCAGGACCGGGAGGGATACGCGGACCTGCTCGAGGCCAACGGCTGCAAAGTGCAGATGGCTGGGGACACCGGCCGCTTCGCCCCTTACGTGGACCTCTACCTGGACATGCTGAACAAGCAACTCACCTACGACGCGCTCCGCATCCTCGGGTTTGATCTGGCTCTGATGCAGGCAATGGGCAACGAGATGGCGTTCATGCAACAACTGGCCCATGAGGGCAAGATCGCCCAGGGCATTTTCATCGCCATGAAAAACCGCTGAGTTCCAACTCGCTCGAGTAACCGTAGCAGCCGACGTAAGGGGGCTGGCTGCCAGGCGGAGAGCCTCCTTACTCCGGCTGCTACGGCGAAAGGCGAACTGCCGGACCCGCGTTCAAGATACCTATGGACGCGCGCCCTGGCGGCGCGAACATGGCGTTCGCGCAGATTAGCCGATAAACACCTGAAATATAAGGCGTTTGCGAACAGTTTGCCGAGAAAAAGCCGAAACTAAGAATGGCGAGTCCCTCTTTGACTCGTGTTAGTGCAGGGAAGCACCAGGTAAACCCACGCCCGCAGTCCTCCTCTCAATGACCACTCTGGGCCGCCCTGTGCGCCACCGCCATCCTCCCGGCTCTCTTCGCCACTGCCAGCCGCCAGAATCGCTCCTGACCCTGCTCAAGCTCCAAGGACGGGCCATTGAGCGAAGCCTCGGCAGGCTCCATACTCTCAACCGCCACTGCCGCCGCCCCTTCATCCACCTTCACCTCGACCTCGCGCTGCTCAAGAGGACCTTCGGGCACCAGACATCGGGAGGAGTCCATCGGAAGCCAGCGGTGGTTGAAGGTGAGGGTATGGACGCAGGACCTCGATGAGGGGGTGGTGCAGATGTGCCGGTGCTGGTCGCTTGATTGTCCTTGACCGTGTTGCTCGTGAGGCGTTTAATCAGTCGAACACGGCACTTTATGAAAGGGCCTTATCGGAAATCGGACCTGGTCAAGAGTTTTGGACCTGCCACGAGGTTCACCAGTGGTCCAGCACTTAGGCTCGGAGAGGCCAACCATTGTCTATGCTGCCTGCCACTAACCACTACCGGTGCCAGAGACTACCCAGTCGTCAAGGCCTGCGTAACGTATTGAACGACATTGGATTTTATGGCTGACATTAAGTGTCCTATCCTAGCCCTTGTTTGCATTCTTAGCTCTTCCGCCTTGAATGGCGAAGATTTAAAGACTCTGGACCGCACGACGTACTCCAACATAACGGATATTTCGATCTATCCTAACCAGGTCTTTTTCAACTGCGACGGTGAAAGGACGTATGTCCTTATTACCAACTTGCCGGAAGACTTTCGCTCCAAGCATGGAATAATATTAAAGACTAACGCACCAGCTTCTCAAGCAGTGTCGCCCCAAGTAAATCCGACAGACCTCTTCTTACGGCAAAACCGTGAAAGCTCACTCTATCAGCTAGAAAGTGAACGCGCTTCAACAACTGACCCAATTGGCATAACAACATACACATCCTGGTTCATAGACCTACGGTCTGCAGAGGTAAGCTTATCGGCTAATACGACCACTAGCTACCATAGTCCCACATCACCTGATCGAAAGCATTCAGAGCAGATGCACTTTGACATAGGACAGGAGGATTTCATTTCAAGGGTGTTCGCCAAGTTCATTGAATGGGATGATCTGGCAAGGACCACTCGAGCGGAGAATGTTGAAAAGGAGATTGCAAGGCGGCCTATCAATAAATCCGCCAGCGCTTTCAATGAGCTGTTCCCCAATGGGTGCAGTTACAAGTTTGTTTGGCAAGACGGAAGGGGGACATTACACGTAGATGATTCGGCTCCATATGGCGGCTACTTTGAGGCGAAAGACATAATTCACTTTCAATCTCTCCTAAAAGCATTGCCAAGCATGAAGGAGAGGCTTGTGACCGGCATTCGAAATAAGGAAGCGCAGAAGGACTTGTTCAGATGACGAAGGGATGGAGAAAGCTGTAACCGTGCGACTGCCACCAAACCCCACGTATAGAGGCGCGACGCGTCACGACAGAATGAAAATGATGGCCCCTTGGAGCAGAGCGTGAATACTCTAAAGCAGATTGATGATCCTCAACGTGTTCAAGGGCGGAAGGGCTTACACTTGACAAGGTGGAACTCTAAAGTGAGCTCCTCGATTGGTTTCCTTTGGTTGGCGGTGCTGGTTCTCTGGCTATCGCTTCAAAAACCAAGCTTTGGCCAAGCTACTTACCTGGGGCCGCCTCAAAGCACACATGCAACTTCGGTCGCTCCAGTCAGCAATTGGTCGCCTTTGGTGCCCTCTGCCCTTGGGGGACTGATCACAGGCTTCTTCGCTGTCGTTGCCACATGGGTCACGTACCGTAACAACCGCAAGCTCAATCAGGCCCAGCACCAGAGGAAGATCAATGGTCTCCTTGGGGCAATCCGAAATGAGGTTGAGATTGGCTATATGGTTTACAGACAGAAAGCAGGAGAGCAAATAGAAGCTTTGCCAGAAGGAAAACCATGCATGAAAAGGTTCGAGCTCACACAAGAGTACTTCATCGTTTATCCAAATAACACCGAAATAGTTGGACAAACTGATGATCCCGAGCTCTGTAAGGCGATTATAGACGCTTACAATATGATGAATTACACGAAAGACACGCTAGGGGTGAATAATTGGTATTTGGACACCCTGTTGGATTCGAAGGTCCAGCGGTCCAGTCATCCTTTTCTTAACCTAGGCGCGGGCGCAACAGAACGGGGCCTGCTCGAGCACGCAGCGAAGCTCAAAGCGGTAAATGTGAAGCTTAAGGATAGCGTCGGGCACCTATTCAGAAGGATTGATCAGTACCTCCCTAACTCGTCGAAGGCCTAGGAGAGTTTACATGAAGGAGGCAGGTAGCCGCCCTCACCTGTGATTTTCCCCTTCCTCAAGCCCACGATGACCCAGGTGAGGTTCGAGCCCAGTCCGGGTATGTCGGGAGGTGGTCGAGGTGGTTCAGACGCCAGGGAGAGGGCAAGGGAGAGGAAGTGCAGGCCACCTTGGACCTGAATGATATCCTTAAGAAGAGGGCTTGCGGTTCGATGGAGGAGTGGCTGGGCAGGTGGATTGTGCAGGTGGATTTTGCTTGCACTCACCTGGCGAAAGGTTTAAAAGCGAAGGCGTTGGATAAAGTCTGCGGTTGCCGGGGACTCTATCGTCCATCCCGGTGAGGCTTGAGACCTGTGCCGGAGTTGAGATGGACATGCTGCTTCTCGACAGAATGAGGGTGTCTATGAGAACAACTAAAGCGGTATTCGGGATCCTGCCCATTGCGTTGGGCCTTGTGGTCGGCGAAGCGTTCGGATTGTTGACCGCGACAGTGGATGCACAGATATTTGTGCTTTTTACGCCTCCGGGTACTAATAATAATAGCGTAATTGCTGAATACACGACATCAGGAGAAGCTGAGAGTGTCTCATTGATAGCGAATACCTCAAATGAATGGCCTGGTGCCCTTGGATACGGTGGCGACGGACACTTATTTGTGGTCAATGCAGGCGGCGTAGGCGAATACAGCACCTCGGGGGCTCCGGTGAATAGCTCGCTCATTTCGGGCTTGGATAGCGCTAGATGCCTGGTCGTGGATAACGCACAGCTTTTTCTGTGGTATTCGCCCGAACCAGAGGGCCACTTTGCAATCGGCGAATACACAACCTCGGGGACTCCCGTAAACGCGGCACTTATTTATCCATTGTCTGACCCTGGGGACATTAAGTCCGATGGAAACGGACACTTATTTTTGCTGTTGGACGATTCGTTACTCGAATACACGACCTCGGGAGTTGCCCTGTATTTGCCGCTTATTGATTTCTCGCCTTCTTATGCTACCGCTTTTGCCGCTGACGGAAACGGCTACCTTTACGTGGCGACAGGCACGTCCTCGGCGAATGGGAACAACTGGACAAATAACGGGATCGCTAAATACACAACTTCAGGAGTGGTGGTTGACGGCTCGCTCAGTTCGGGATTAGCGGCCAATGATTACGTGGTTGACATGGCCCTGGACGGGAGCGGAAATCTGTTTGTGCTGCTCTACGCTGACTCCGGTGGAACAGTTGCCGAGTACACGACCTCTGGACAAGTAGTAAATCCGTCGCTCATTTCGGGGTTGCAAGGTTCTCTCTATTCCATCATCGTGGTGCCGCCGTTGCAGCCGCCGCAGGGGCCGCAGCCAACGGTTAGCTTAATTAAGGCGGTCAAGCCGTCGTTCTCTAATCTCTATCTCGGCACAAATTACCAGTTGCAGGTGTCCACAGACTTAAGCAATTGGACCAATAGCGGCTCAGCTTTTGCTGCAACTAACGCAGTCATGGACTACTCACAATACTTCGACGTGGACAAATGGGGAGAACTCTTTTTCCGGTTGCAGACTTCTCCATGACCATACCAATGGTGGCAGCTATCCACGTGCCAGACTAGGTGTTTCTAGACGCAAACGACAATGAGTATTCTGTCTATTCTCAATACTATTGCTGCAGGTGCTACCTCGTGCGGCGTCGGCGTCGCGGCGTGGCAGCTTTGGACCGCTCACAGGCAGGCGGTTACGGCTTTCGAAGACTCGCTTGCCCGCGAATATCGCCACTTGGCATCCCAGTTACCGACCAAATCATTTCTCGATGATGGCGCATTGTCAGAGGAGGAATACCGCAAGGCGTTTGATGAATTCTATAGCTACTTTGACCTCTCCAACGAGCAAACCTTTCTCCGTCATATTGGTCGAGTCAGCGGACGCACTTGGACCTTTTGGCGCGATGGTATGCGCGCCAACTTTAAGCGGAAGGCGTTTTCCCAGGCGTGGACCGACATCAGCAAACGCTCACCCGATGATTTCAATGAACTTCGCTATCTCGTTAAAACAGACTTTGAGCAAGACCCGCGCGACTGGAAGGCAGCATCAATAAGCAGCGGCCCGTCTCACGCTCGAACGGCTCATAACTAAACTCAAGAGCTAAGCACTCTGATTCCCATAGCCTCCACACCCACCCCAATAGCCCTCCATAAGGAGCCACGGGAGCGGATGTATAAGCCTGCGGATTGATTACAGATAGCGGCAACTCATCCCAACCCTGAACTGACACCAAGCCCCGCCGCAACGTGGCCTGGGTCCGCCGCTTGCCCGCCCAGAGCAAGCGCCGGCAGTGCCGATCCATCTGGTGAGTGACCGTCAGGAAGTTGCCGGCCTTTTGGCCCTTGCCGCAGTGGACCTCGGCCACCCCGATGGCCTGGACCCCCTCCAGGCGCCGGCGCCCAGCGGGCCAAAAATCCCATCATGGCCGTGGTCATCGGGCGTTTGCCTTCGCTCCAGGGAATGTGCTCCATCACCACGCCCTGCTCGGCAGAGTGCGCCCGCCGGGGCGCATACAAAAAAAAGCCACGCGGTTGCGTGGCTGATCGGTTTGAAGTTGAGATGAAAGTCGTCTTAAGCCGCTTCCCCGGACTCCCATTCGGTTAGCTGGAGATAGCCCCGGATCTTCCTGCGCTCATAACGATGCTTCAGCGGTTTCTTAGGCTGGTTCTCCACCTTGCGGAAGGAGTGTTTGGGATTGCGGATCGCTTCATTGATGACTTCCAACGTTTTGGTCATAGCTTGATGTCCTTTGTTCAAGTTTAGCCCTGGCCAGAAGTTTACAGCCGGGCGGGAAGGATGCCCCCTGGGAAGTCCCTCGACCCCTTCCCCAGCGCTTAGCGTTGGCATCCACTGCTTCAAGCATTGCAATTATACGACAGTTTTGAAACTTTTCAATTCAAAAAAGTTCAAAAAGAAAAGGCCCCGGAACGCCATTGTCCTGCGGGGCGGCTCCCGGCCCGTTTGAGACCCGCGGTTTCAAAGGCCTTGAGGACCTTCGGGAACTCGGTCTTCAGAATGCCCGCCAGGACCAGGACGCCGCCCGGCTCAAGTTGGGCGATAAGGCGTCGCCGATGGGCCAGGAGCAGGTTGGCGGTCAGGTTGGCGCATACCAGGGAGTATTTCCGGGCGGGACGGAGCGGCAAGCAGGCGAGGTCCTGCAGGCGAAACCGGATGCGGGGGGAAACGCGGTTTCGGCGGGCATTGGCGCGGGCGACGCGAATGGCCTCGGGGTCGCAATCCAGGGCGTCGATGGGGCGATAGCCGAGCTTGGCGGCGGCGATGGCGAGAATGCCCGACCCAAAGCCCGCATCGAGGAAGGATTGCCCCTGGCGCCATCGACGCCGCGCCACCAGTTGTTCCAGGCAAAATCCGGTGGTCGGATGATGGCCGGTGCCAAAACTCAAGCCCGGGTCGAGCACGACCGCCGCCTGACCCTTCCCAGGCCGGCGCCGGCTCCAGCTCGGCTTGAGGAGCAGCGCCGAACCGACCGTCATCGGCAGGAAATGGCGCTTCCAGGATTGAGCCCAGTTCCGGCGGCGCACCTTGGCCAGACTGAGGCGGCCGGGCCCGAGGTTCAGGCCGCAGGCCCCGATTTGCCTCAAGCCGCCGGCCAGTTCCCGGCGGCGGGGGCGCGACCAATCGGGCCGTTCCTCCAGGCAGACCGTCACGGTCGCCACCCGGCCCTCCGCATCCGCATAGGAACAGGCCGGCTGGGCGAAGGTGCTCTCAAGCCATGCCGATACGGCGTCCTCGGCCTCCATCGAGGTGGCGACGGAAACCTGCCAAAGGGCGCGCGGCTTCATCAAGGACCGGCCAGGACGTCTTGTTGCGCGCGCAGGAGTTGCTCGATACCGGCCTTTCCCAAGGCGAGCATGGCCTGGAGCTGACTTTGGGAAAAAGTCGCTTCTTCGCCCGAGCCCTGCAATTCGATAAACTGGCCGGCGGCGTTCATCACGAGGTTCATGTCAACCGCCGCCTCCGCGTCTTCGCTGTAGCAAAGGTCCAGCAGCGGGCACTCCTGGAGGATGCCGACGCTGACGGCGGCGACGGGGTCCAGGAGCGGGTTTTCGGTCAACTTGCCTTCGGCAAGCAGCTTTCGGATGGCCAGCGTCAGGGCCACGAAACCGCCGGTGATGGCGGCCGTGCGGGTCCCGCCGTCCGCCTGCAACACGTCGCAATCCACCCAGAGGGTGCGGGCCCCGAGTTTGGCCAAATCGATGGCAGCGCGCATCGAGCGGCCAATGAGGCGCTGGATTTCCTGGGAGCGGCCGTCAATCTTGCCCCGCGTAATGTCGCGCTGTTTTCGCTGCAAGGTCGAGTAGGGCAGCATCGAGTATTCGGCGGTCACCCAGCCGCCGGCGAGATTCTGTTCTTTGAGCCAGCGCGGGACCGACTCTTCGACCGTCACACCGCAGATCACGCGCGTTTGGCCGCACTCGATCAAGGTCGAACCGGTGGCGTAAGGGGCAACGTGGTTCTGAAAGCGCACGGGGCGGAGCTGGCCGGCCAGGCGGCCGTCCGCGCGCAAGGCGGGGTCGATGGAGGCTGATTCGGTCTGAGCCATAGACGCGCTGAAGGTTAGGGAACCCTCACCCCGAGGGCAATGAGGAATCGGACGGCGGTCTCAGCCCATTGCCGCAATGTCAGCGAAGCTTCACCTGTCTGCAGCGTATTTTGGGATTCAACGGCCGCGACAAGGGCTTCTGCGCCACTCAGGCCCGGGGCGCGTCAAAGATGTCCGAGAGCCCCTGGGGGCCGGCGAGCACCTCTTTCTTGAGATTGAGGACCTGCCGGAGATAGTTGAGGGCGTCAGGAATGGTCTTGACGGAACGAGGCAGGGTGGCGGCGCTGGCATTGGCATGGCCGCCGCCCTGGAGAGTCTCGGCCACCTTGAGGGCCTCGCCGTTGCGGCTGCGCAGGCTGGCGATAATGGCGCCGTTGGCGCGCCGGAAAAGGGTCAGGAGCACCGGGTAGGTGGAGGTCTGCTGCTCGAGCAATTGATGAACGATCAGATTGTTGTTGCCAATGACCGTATTGACAAAGCCCACCGACGGACTGATGGGAACAATATTGTCCCTGCTCCAGGCCAGGCCGATGGGGTCCTCGATGCGGCGCTTGACGGCCATGACCTCGAGCAGCGGATGATCGAGCAAGCTCTCGAGGCGGCCCTGGATCAAGGCATGCAAATTCCAAAACTGGTAAATCTTGACCAGGTGGGCGTAGTCGCTGGCCAGCGCAAAATCCGGGTCGTCCTCGATAAACAGGTCGGCCACGTTGCTGAGGTGGACAAGGCGATCCAGGGCCGGGGAACCAAGGCCGTTTTGCTGGCACAGTTCATAGCAGAGCAGCCCCGCCGACTTGCCGGTGTCGTGGATTAGGACGGCGTTGCGGGCCGGGACTTCGGTGGCGTGGTGATCGATGACGGCCCAGTTGGGCCTGTCGAGCCTCGGTTCAAACGTCAGATCGGCCACCCAGGCGGAGTGCTCGCGCAACTCCCGCTGCCGCCACGTGTGATAGTGGCAGGCCTCCAGGCGCACCTCGGCATTGAAGAGTTTCTGCGCCAGCCGGCGCAGCAGGACCCCGGCCACCAAGCCGTCGAGATCGCTCTCGTGCGTAATGATCACATCCGGTCTTGGCAAACAAGTTGTCATTTGGACCACAGTAACCGGATTCAACCCGACTGGCCAGAACCGAAACCAGGAAAATGAAACCTGGGGCTGGCGGCGGTTCACCGGACGGGCCACCACGAGGAATTGCCTCCGGGCGGTTTCTTTTGTAATAAGGAAGGATGGAAACGAAAGACAGCCTGAGAGCCCATGTTGAGCGCGCCTTGGAGGCGACCGGGGAAACCCGTTGCCTGGAGTTGGGTTGCGGGGTGCTGGCCAAGACGCCGGAGGTTTTCGCCGGCCAGTTCGGAGATAAACCGGCGCTGGTCGTTGCGGACGAAACGACCTTCGCCGTCGCAGGGCGGGCAGTGGTGGAGGCCTTTCGCCGGGCCAGGCGCGCGGCGGAGGAACCATACATATACAGGGACCCGAAACTCTATGCCGAAAACCGGTTCGTGGCGGCCCTGGAGGAGGTCTTGCGGGCGCGGCCGGAGGCCGTCCCCGTTGCGGTCGGGTCGGGGACGATCAACGATCTGACGAAGCTGGCGGCCCATCGCACAGGCCGCCGCTACGTGGCGGTGGGGACTGCGGCCTCGATGGACGGCTACACCGCCTACGGGGCCTCGATCACTTACAACGGCTCGAAACAGACCTTTCCCTGCCCCGCCCCGATCGCGGTGGTGGCCGACTTGGACGTGATGAGGGCGGCGCCCGCCGAGTTGAACGCGGCGGGTTATGCGGACCTGATGGCCAAGACCGTGGCAGGGGCCGACTGGCTGCTGGCCGATGCGGTGGGAAACGAAGCCATCAACCCCGGCGCCTGGGACATCATCCAGGGCCGCTTGCGCGAGGTGCTGGCGAATCCGGCCGGGGTGCGCGCGGGCGACCTGGAAACCCTCAACCGCCTGGCGCAGGGGTTGATGCTGGGCGGCTTTGCCATGGTCTGGGCCAGGTCCAGCCGCGTCGCCTCCGGCGCCGAACACCTCTTCAGCCATATGTGGGACATGGAGCACCACACGCACAAGGGCGCAATACCGTGGCACGGCTTCAAGGTGGGAATCGGCACGCTGGCCGTCGCTGCGCTCTACGAGTGCCTGCTGTCCTTGCCGCTGGCCGAACTGGACGTGGAGCGATGCTGCGCCCTGTGGCCGGACCAGGCCGCCCGCGAAAAGCAGATTCACGAACTGTTCGATGGGGACGATGCCCGGAACGTCGCCCTTGTCGAAAGCCGGGCCAAGGCCGTGGACCGGGCGGGGCTGCGCCAGCAACTGGAGAAGTTGCGGACGGCCTGGCCGCAGTTGAACCAACGGCTGCGCCAGCAGTTGATTCCGTTCGACGATCTCAAGGCAATGCTCCGGGCCGCCGGCGCGCCCGTCGAACCCGAAGACATCGGCATCTCGCGCCAACGCCTCCGCCGCACCTGCTGGCAGGCCCGGTTCCTGCGCCGCCGGTTCACGGTCTTGGACCTGGCCGCGCGCACCGCCAGCCTCGAAAGCGCCCTCGACAAGCTGTTTGGGCCGGAGGGACGATGGGGGAAAGCATGAACTATGAAATATGAATTATGAACGCTCCGCCTTTCATACTTCATACTTCATACTTCATAATTCATAATTCATCCCCCTCGCCCCTCGCGCAGGGCCTTGAAGAGGGCCTCGAGGTTCTCGACGGGCGTGTTGCCCTGGAGGTTGTGTACCGAGTTGAAGACGAAGCCGCCCCCGGCGTTGAAAAGCGAAATCCGCTCCCGCGCTTCTCGATAGACCTGGTCGGGCGTGCCGAAGGCCATCGTTTTCTGAGTGTCCACCCCGCCGCCCCAGAAGACGAGGTCTTTGCCGAATTGACTTTTGAGGCCGGCGGCATCCATCTGGGCGGCGGAGCATTGGACAGGGTTGAGGATATCAAATCCGGCGTCGATGAAGTCGGGAATGAGCTGATAGACCGAACCGCAGGAATGAATGAAGGTCTTCCAGGGGGAGCGCCGATGGATGAGGCCGGTGACCTGCTTGTGAAAGGGCTTGAACAGGTCGCGATAGGCCTGCACGGAGATAAAGGGTCCGCGTTGGGTGCCGAAATCAGTGCCGGTAATCCAGGCCGCCTGGACGAGGTCCCCGAACAGGCCGATGAGCGTCTGGGTATTCTCAAGGGCAATGGCGCATTGGCGCTCGAATATGGAATAGACGTAATCCCGGCGGGTCTTGGTAGAGATGTACCACTCCGTGATGTCGCGGATGCCCTTGGGGTGCTTGAGCCAGGGGGCGGGCACCTGGGCGATGTCGCCGAAGCCCGCGCCGGGGATGGTCAGGATGCAGCCGTAATGAGCGCGCTCCTGCGCCCATTGCTTCATTTCGCGGTAATAGGCCAGGTCGGCCTCGCCCAGCAGGCCGAATTCCTCGGTGTTGTCCGCGGGATTCAATTTGGCGTCCTCGATCGGGTCCTGCTCGACGATCGTATCACAGAAATAGCCGCCCTGGGGCATGTGGCCCCTGGGGGGGGCGCTGGTGTCCCCTTCCGGGTAAATGAACCAGCCGCCGTCCGGGGCGCGGGTGACGTTGAAACTGCCCGGCACCAGACAGCGGGTGCCGTCAAAGAGCGTAAAGGGCTTCCAGTCCCTGCCTTCGGTGCCGAACATCGACCTTCGCGGCGCCACTCCGATGACGTCGATGCCCAAGGCCTCGCGCAGCGCGTCATCGATCTCCCCTAGCATCTGGTAAGGCTCGATGACACGCACCAGGAAGTCCGGTTGGCCCAGCACACGGCGGCGCAAGCGCGTCACGGCTGAAACATGAATGCCGGTCACGGCCGTGCCGCCGAAGTCGGCGGGGACGCAGTCCGGTTGCTGGTGGTCCAGGGCGGCCTGTACTCGTCTGCGGCGGGTCCAATGTGAGGTGCTCATGGTTGCCAAGGGTTGGCGCGCCAAACGCGGCGCGCCTCTCGAGCCCTGTACTACAACCCGCGCCCCATTCGGTCAATGCCGGAGAAACAACGGCGTCCCTGCGTCTTCTCCTCTGTCACGCCATTTCAGGCTGTCACCTTGACAACCGCTCCGGATGTCGGGGAGTATGGGCGGCGATGCATGCGCCGCCCGACAGCAGAGGATCGGAACCGCCCCGCGCTCCTGATTCGCCTGCCAACAGCCTTGGAGAGCGCATAACGACTTACCATTGGCTGGTGGTTATCCTGGCAACTTGCGGTTGGTTCTTCGACTGCATGGGACAGCGGATTTTCGTGATTTCCCGCGAGCCGGCGCTCCGGGAACTGCTCGGCGCGACGGTGTCGGATGACACGGTCAGGGGCTGGAGCGGCCTGGCGACGTCGATGATGATGGTCGGCTGGGCGACGGGCGGGGTCCTTTTCGGGCTGATGAGCGATCGCTGGGGGCGGGTCAAAGCGATGGTTAGCACGCTGCTGGCCTACACCGTGTTCTCGGGGCTGGCCGGTTTTGCCCGTAGCGGGACCGAGTTCCTGGTTTATCGCTTTTTGTTTGGTCTGGGCGTGGGAGGCATGTTTGGCTCGGCGACGACCCTGGTGGCGGAGAGCGTGCCCCAGCGGGCCCGCACGCTGGCGTTAGGGCTGATGCAATCGCTTTCGGCAGGCGGGACCATGCTCGGTTCGGCCTTGAGCCTGAAGATCATCCCCGGGCAGGAGAATTACTGGGGCCATTTCAGCGGGTGGCAGGTCCTGTGTTTTGCGGGGGTATGCCCGGCCATCCTGGCGCCGCCGATGGGCCTGATCCTCAAAGAACCTGATGCCTGGAAGAAGGCCAAGGCCCTGGCCGCCTCCCAGGGCAGGGCCAAAGCGGTCGGCTCCATGGCAGACCTCTTCACCCAGCCGCGCTGGCGCAAGGGGATGCTGGTGGGCGTTTGCCTGGGCGTGGCCGGCATGGTCGGCTTGTGGGGCATCGCGTTTTTCTCGCCGGAGCTGATCACGACCGCCTTGAAGAACAGCCCGTTACAGGCCGCAGACATCGTAAAGCCGTCCGAGGTCTGCGCCGCTTTGAACGCGCCCGCCAACCCCGCCCTGGCCCGCCTGAAGGCACGATTGTCCCCGGAGGCGATCGGCCAATTGGCGGCGCTCCGGGGCGCGGGGCAGATTCCGGCCAGCACGGTCGAGGTTTTGCGGCAGGAGTTGAATCGAGCAATCCAGGGCAGCCCGCTTTACGATGCCGGGGCCTTCCAATCGGTCGCCCTCAAGAAGGCGACGCGGAACCTGGTCAAGCTGGCCGAGAAGACCCGCGCGCGGGAGGACTGGACATTCCTGAATCGGCAATTGGTGGAACAGCTCTTTCCCGGCGCCATTATCGAACTGCAAAAGACCATTGACGGGATGCGGAGCGGGGGGACGATGTTGCAGGACCTGGGGGCGGTGCTGGGAATGCTGACCTTTACGTTTGCAGCGTCCTATTTCAACCGGCGCACGGCCTTTCTGGGGGCCTTTCTGGTGTGCCTTGGGGCCGTGGCTTTCGTCTTTTATTCGCTCAAATCGGCCGCCGATGTCTCCTGGATGCTGCCGCTGATGGGCTTTGGCACCCTCTCGGTCTTCGCCGGCTACTCGATCTATTTCCCGGAACTCTTTCCGACCCGGCTGCGGGGGACCGGTGTGGGGTTGTGCTACAACACGGTGCGCTACCTGACAGCGCCCTTTCCGTTCCTGCTGGGCTGGTTGAGCACGTTGCTGCCCTTCCGGACGGTCGCCATAACGATGTGCTCGATTTACCTCCTGGGCATCGTCGCCCTGCATTGGGCGCCTGAGACCAAAGGAAAACCCCTGCCGGAGGATTAGCGCCGCTGGAGTTTGGACATTTTTCGCTGGCTTTTTCCCGGGTTCGCGCTGGTTGCCCGGGGCTCATCGCGGAGCGATGTCTTGAAGGTAGCCGTGTGGCTTCAGCCCACGGGTGGTGCGCCCCGAATCAGTATTGCGTCGCGGAGCGACGCCTGCTACAC
>Ga0181524_10000899_pt1 | contig 35185 bp, 19 predicted proteins | sample PEATcosm2014_Bin_34_FD_119761 | JGI IMG/M metagenome (GOLD analysis project Ga0181524, IMG submission 119761) | Peatland microbial communities from MTU Mesocosm Facility, Houghton, MI, USA - PEATcosm2014_Bin05_60_metaG | ecosystem: Environmental > Terrestrial > Soil > Wetlands > Peat | place... | reverse complement strand
GTCTGCACGCCCGCTGCGACTCGCCGCTCGCTGATTCAGTTCCGTACGTTCTGCTTCCGTCAGTGCGATCGTGGTTTCCATACTCACGATCATACTATCCTTTCAGCTGTTACAGTCCACTAGCTTGAGCAGATGAGCATCCAGACGTCTTCCAGTGAGATGTACATCCCACACGTTTATCACGCGGGACAATCCTACCGCACCAGGTCTTTGACCGCATGAATTCGCACTTGTGCATCCCGGTTTCCCGGGTCTCAAAAGCGAGACCCTGGAGACCCCGTGTCACAGATGAATCATCATCCTCGAGACCTGGGCTGCCGCCACGCAGAAGCAGTGATATGATTCGGTTCTCAAATCAGGTTCCTGATTTAGTCACGGTTCGGCGACGCAGCCGGTCGTGTTTTCCTTAGGATGGGCTTCATGAGCAACGTTCCCCGTTCAATTCTGTTTTTCCTCGTCGCCACGACTCCGCTCCTTTCTGCCGACCCTGTGCTCTGGTATCGGCACCCGGCCCAAAGATGGGGCGATGCGCTCCCCGTCGGCAATGGCAGACTGGGCGGCATGGTCTTTGGAGGCATCGCAAAAGAGCGCATCCAACTGAACGAAGACACGGTCTGGAACGGCAAGAAACGCGATCGCGTGAATCCGGAAGCGCTCAAAGCCTTGCCGGAGGTTCGCCGTCTGCTCTTCGAAGGCAAACCCCGCGAGGCAGAGGCGCTGGAGGAAAAGGCGCTCATGGGCATCCCGAATCGCCAACCGCCGTATCAGCCGTTGGGGGACCTGAACATCGAGTTTGCCGGCCAGGACAACGCCGTCGACTACCGACGCGAGCTGAACCTGGCGACGGGAATCGTGCGCATCACGTACCGCATCGGTGATGCGACCTGCACGCGCGAAGTGTTTTCCTCTGCGCCGGACCAGGTATTGGTTGTCCACATGGCCTGTGACAAACCGGGCCTTTTATCGTTTCACGCAACGCTGACGCGCTCGCAGGACAGCCAGACCAGGGTCGTCGCGCCCGACCGTGTGATCTTGCAGGGCGAGGCGATTGCGCACACCAACTTCTGGATCTCTCCGCGCTTAGCTCCCGAGAAGCTGAAGGCGGAACGGAACCAGCTGGAACCGACCGGCGTGAAATTCCGCGCGGTGTTGCGCGCTGCGAACGAAGGCGGTCAGATGGAGGTTGCCGGCAACGAGCTGGTCGTGTCCAAAGCGAACGCAGTGACCCTCGTGATTGTTGCCGCAACGAATTATCGAGGCGGGGATCCAGCCACTGGGTGCGCTCGGTATCTGGCTGGCGCCGCCAAGCCGTACTCCAGCCTAAGATCGAGGCACGTGGCGGACCACGAGAGGCTCTTCAACCGCGTCGCGTTGGAACTGACGGGGCCGGCGACCGATCCATCGATCGAGGCCCTCCCTATTGACGAGCGTCTGGCCCGGGTCAAGAAAGGCCAGGAAGATCCCGGCCTCGAGGCACTGTACTTCCAATTCGGCCGGTATCTCCTGATGGGGAGCAGCCGTTCCGGCGCCACGGCGGCGAACCTGCAAGGCATCTGGAACGAAAGCATGGATCCGCCATGGGATAGTAAATACACCACCAACATCAATCTCGAAATGAACTACTGGCTGGCCGAGGTCGGCAACCTGCCGGAAACGACCGGGCCTCTCTTCGACTTAGTCAAAATGAACCTCGAAAGTGGCCGCCGCACGGCCCGCGAGATGTACAGCGCCCGCGGCTTCGTGTTTCATCACAATCTCGATGCATGGGCCGATACCGCGCCTGTCGATTACGCCTATTGCGGCGTTTGGCCGATGGGCGGGGCGTGGCTGGCGCTCCACTTCTGGGAACACTACCAATATGGTTTAGATCGCGCTTTCCTGGGCCGCGAAGCCTATCCCGTCATGAAGGAGGCCTCGCAGTTTCTTCTCGACTTCCTCGTCGACGACGGCAAGGGCCATCTGGTGACAAACCCGTCCTATTCGCCCGAGAACAGCTATCGCATGGCGGATGGAACCGTGGGCCGGCAGACGGTCGGGGCGACCATGGACTACGAGATCATCGACACACTCTTCCACGCCACGATGGACGCCTCGAAGATCCTTGGAATCGATGCCGGTTACCGCGCCAGGCTTGAAGCCGCACTTAAGCGCATCCCCGATCTCAAGATCGGAAAGTACGGTCAATTGCAGGAATGGAGCGAAGACTACGACGAAAACGAACCGGGAGTGGGCCATGTCTCGCATCTGTTCGCGCTGTTTCCCGCCGATGAGATTACGCTGCGCGGTACGCCCGAGCTGGCCAAAGCCGCGCGCATCTCGCTGGAGCGGAGGGTGCAGAATGGCGCTGGCAAAAGCGGCTGGCCCGCGGCGTGGTATGTGAACCTCTGGGCGAGGCTCGAAGACGGCGACCGCGCAAACCAGCACATCAACGACCTGCTGGCCACCTCCGCCGAGAGTTTGCTCAACGCCGGCCGCAGGTTTTTCCAGATCGACGCCAACTTTGGTGCGGCCTCCGGGATCGCCGAAATGCTGTTGCAGAGCCACTCCGGAGTCATCGCATTTCTGCCGGCTTTACCGTCGGCCTGGCCGGAAGGTCACTTTCGCGGACTGCGCGCTCGCGGGGACGTGGAAGTCGACGCATCCTGGAAGGATGGCCGGGCAATCTCTGGAGCGCTACGGCCGGGAGTCGCGGGCGTGTTCGAACTCCGGCCGCCGCATGGCCAGCGCATCGCCAGAATTCAATCGGTTGGCCGAACTGTGCCAGCGACTGAATCCGGCGGCGTCTGGCAAGTCCGCCTCGAACCACACCGAGAATACGAAATCGTGTTTGAATAAGGGGAACATCGTAACCCGGGGCACGAATGCTCATGGGTCATGAGCGAAGAGAGCCCGGGGGCGCGACTTCCCCGCGGTGGTCTTTTAGCGTGGGCCACGCGCCGTCTTGCGCGGCCGCGTCGGCGTATCCGCCCGCATGAGGAACCGGCGACGCGACGGGCTGGACGACCCCGATGTCCAGGGTCTTGTCATCTGACTGGCGCATGACCTGGTAGAACGGACCGCTGTAGGAGGCGTACAGTGCGCGCGTCGTGCTGTGGGCGGCCACGCAGGGGTCGCCGACGGCGGCATAGATGTCACATGGACCTTGCGGTCTGGGCGGAGCAACCTTGGGTCCCTTCCCGGCCGATTGCGCCATCGTTAAGGTTGCGCCAATCAGCGTGAGTGCCATTGCCAGCAAGAGTACAGAATTGATTCTCGTTTTTATGCTAATCCCATCTACTTTTCGAATTCGTTCCGGCGACTGGAGATTCCCCGGTTCCGGGGATGTAATGCAGTGAATCGAAGCGTAAATGCAATGTCGAAGCCAAGACGTGGGTGAAGCTTCCTATTCCTTCAAGCTGTTCTACTTCTTTGAACTGTGCTTCGGGAATGCGTATACCACTAGTTCCTGCAACTGGATGTGGAGGAAATACGAAAGCACAGCGACTTGCCAAAACTCATTACTCCTCTTATCACCGATCGAATCGATGGTCCAAAGCCCGTTTACCAATCCCGGTTGGCGCCTCAACCTGTGCCGCGACATAAGTGTTCGGTTTGCCTGTCATGGATCAGGCCCGGTTCTTAGTCGGAGCCACCGAGCGCGGGTCAAGCTGCCAGATGCGCCTGATAGCGGGGTCGGCCAAGGGGCCGGGGGTTCTGGTTTCTCCGGTGGCCGTTCCGAGGATGTCGTTCTGGATGTGATTGACTACACTCACCTGTGGGAACTGCGGGCCGCTCGAGATCGTCAGCTCCAGGCGGTCGGGATCAAAGTCGATCTGCATGTCGGCCACAGCACTGTTTTTGTCCCAACCGTGCGCCTCGCGCCAAGCCGGGAGGTCGAGCCACTGTTTCGAGTCCCCCGCGAAAAACCCCAGAAACCCAACCGGCATGGAGACATAGAGGTTGCCGTCGGCCTGGTTGTTCTGGTTGAGGAACACGATGCCTGACTTGCCGCAACTGGTGAAGATGTTGTTCGAGATATTGTTTCCGGTGGCGGTTCCGCTGCCGGCACGATCCGGGCGCGTGATCGCGAAAACGCCGGAGTTGTCGCAGTGGCCGATCAGATTCTGGGCGATGATCAGACGATCGCTGGCATTGATGAACACGCCCGATCCCGCGCATCCCCTCTGGCCGGGCGTGTCCGGCTCGGCGTTGCGAACGTTCCAAATGACGTTGTTGTCGATCTGGTTCTGCTGGAGGTTCATTTCCATGTGAACGGCGGCACTGACGGTAAGGACGTCGGCGAACACGTTGCTGGCGATGCGGCAGTTGGCGTTGCCGCTGTCGAGCCAGACCCCGTTGGCGTGGCGGATATGGCGGACCACGTTGCAGCGGAAGAGCAGGTTGTGGGCGCCGTGGAACTTGGCTGCGGCAGCTTCCCAGGCGCGCTCGGCATCGGCCCAGCCGCACCACTCGATGAGATTGTCCTCGATGAGGGTGTCCTGGGTTCGCATGCCGCCGATGCTTTCGACGCCGCAGTAGCGAATAGTGTTCCCGCGGACAATCTGCGATGCTCCGGCTTGCGGGGTGGGAGTGGCATTCCAGTCGCCGTTGGCGATGTCGAGGCCGACACCGTTGGCCCATTCGATGGTGTTGCCTTCGATGATCCAGTGATTGCCGCCGGCGGTGGAAACCAGGCCGCGCTGCGGAACCGGGTAACCATTGCCGGCGTGCTGGAAGGTAAGTCCCTTGACGCGGATGTAGGCAAGACCCTTTTGCGCGGGGGCGAATGCCTGTTCGCGAGTCGTGATTTCGATCGTGTGCTCGGCGGGAGTGCCATCGGCCAAACGGACGTGAATGGCCTCTCCAGAGTTTTCCACCCAGAACCTGGCATCGGGCGAGCCGCCAATTTCCTGCATGATCGGTCCGCCGCGCGTGCGCGGGGGCAGGCCGGTGAGAGGCACGGGTGTACCCGGAGGCGGGGGGCCGGGCAGGCGCGCGCTTGCCAACTCGCGAAGCTGCTCCATCGGCTCCAGCGGCTTGCCGTCCACGAAGACCAGTCCACGCCGCCGGAAATACGGACCCATGTCGACCGTTTTCGTATCGAGCCAAGCCCGATCGCCCGGGGCGCTGTCCAGGGCAAAGGGGTCGTAGGCATCGGGCACCATCGTGCTGGTGAGCTCGTGGTGCCATGCGGTGATTTCGGTAGCACCCTGGCCAGCTGGGCCGAAACGAAACATCGAAACCGACTCCTGCTGCCAGCCGTCTTTGAGGATTTCAGAGCCTTTGACGAAGACTTTTGCACCCGGGGCAGCCTCGTAACTGATCATTTGAGCCGGACCTGTGCCACCGCGGACAGGGCGCACGCATTCCCGGTAGGTGCCGGAGGCAATGACCACGCGTTCGCCGGGCTGCAGAACCTGGGCGGCCTTGTTGATGGTACGGAAGGGCCGCTTCCTGGTGCCCGGCCCGTTGTCGTCGGCCCTGGCGGATTGATTGTCCACGTAGTACGTTTTCGAAAATGTCAGCGGCTGTTCCCAGGAAACATACTCCGTGCCGTCGGGCAGGCGCGAGTCCGCCGACCCAACCTTGTGATTGGGTTGGGCCTCACCGGTGGCGGCATCATTCTGAGCCTGGCCGAAGACGCTTCCTCCGAGAGCAACCATCGCACCCACACCTGCCGTATACTGGAGAAAGCTCCGGCGATCGATGGGTTGGCTGGGAAGTTCATTCTTTGACGCATCTTGATACGAGACGAAAGGCTTTTGCTCTGATTTCATACCGGTCACATAATGTTGAGGTGCTTGCGCAAGTAAACAAATTAATGCTGAATCCTGTTTTTTCGCAAGCCCAGGGCCCGCATCGGAAGCCGGACCTGCTGAGGGCGCCGGCACATGGTGGCACTCCATCCAGGTGGCAAACCATGAGGACGCCGAAACTGCCGCGCAGGCCTCAATAGGAACAATCTATTGAGACGCTACATCCACACTTAGCTGCAGCAATCAGTAGTTGACTCCTCATATCGCCCGGAGGCGGGCGTTCTGGGAGTGTTACCAGCAATCCTGAAAATTCCGAACACCACACCGCAATGCGCTATCGGTGCCGGGCATTCGGAACTCTGATGCAGCAATACTACTTGAAAAGTCTTGGAGCAAAGTCAGCCAGAGCTCGCCGCCACGACAGCCACTCATGCGCGGTTCCGTGAGACTCAAAGTACACGTTGTTGATTCCGGCCTGGGTCAGTTCATCGCTGAATTGCTTTACGCGCGGCCCTTCAACGGAGCCAGTGGACAAATACAACACCTTGATCTTTGTATTGAAGGCCGCTGGGTCAGCAAAAGCGCCGCCGCAGCTCGTCTTCGGGTCGAACGGGCCACCGAAGGAGCCGCAATTGCCGCTCAATCCGCCCAGATAGGCAAACTTGTCGAGATTTTGTAGACCCGTGGTGAAGGTCTGCATTCCGCCCATCGACAGGCCGGCCATCGCACGGTTTTCGCGGCCCTGCGCAACCCGGTAGTTCTTTTCGACCATCGGAATCAGATCGGTGAACATCATCTCAGTGAATGTCGTGCTCAGCCGAAACGGCGGACGAGCCGGCGGCGCACCTCCGGCAGGCCGCTGTCCGCCTGGACCCGCTCCCGGCACTCCCGGTGCTCCGCCCGGCGGCGCCTGGGGCTGAGGCACCGCCTGCGTCAGCACACCACGCGCGTTGTATATCGTCCCATCCTCGCCGGGTTTCACGGCGTTGAGATTGTCCATGACGATCAGCATCGGCTTGGCCTTGCCCGCGGCGATCAGGTTATCCATGATCTGGTCCACATGCCCCTGGAAGGTCCAGCCCAGCTCGTTTTCTCCCCAACCATGCAGAAGATAGAGAACCGGATAGCGCGCTTTCGAATTCTTCTCGTAATCGGGAGGGGTGTAGATCAGGCAACGGCGCCACTGTTGCGTCACCGTGGAGAAGTACCACTGAATCCGCACGACGCCGTGGGGAACGTTTTTGTGGCTGTAGAAATCGGCGTCGGCCGCGGGAATCTCGATTGCGCTACTCCACTCTCCGCCGCCGAAGAATGTCTGCGTGGCCGGATCGGAAACAGAGGCACCGTCAATGTTGATCATGTAGTAGTGAAATCCCTCGACGAGCGGCGTGGTCGTGGCGTACCAGAGCCCGTCCGCTTCTTTCGTCATATCGAATCCGGTTCCGACACGGACCCGCACTTTCTGGGCATCGGGTGCCGCCACGCGGAACATGGCGCGGTGATCAGGAAAAACACAGGGGTACGGAGCTCCCGGAATATTCAGCTCGGACGGCTTGCAGTCGGCTGGGGGTTGCGCCCAGCAGGCGCCTGTAGCCAGCAGCGCTAAAACGATCGCAGTTTTCATTTGTCTCCTTTTGAGCAAGGGTTAGTCGAGCAAACGCCGACATACTGAACGGCCGTGGCAAACGCCTATCTTGACGATGGGGCACTTGTACAGCGTTTCTCTGCCAGTGTCAACGGATGGCCGAAGACCGACGGCATATGTTCCGCAGAAACCTCGCAGCCGAGCATGTTGGCGCCGGGAATGACACACGCGCTGGCTGTCTCATCCGGTTGAAATGCCGCTGCTCAAGGCAATGCCGGTGCTTTGAGATTGAGACAGAATACCGGTACGGCGCAGGGTCGCGACGAACATCAATCCCCTTTGGCCAGACGTTGATAGAGCGCGGGATCGAATTCTTCCAGTCCGGTGATACTGTGCAGATGGTTGACTGAAACCCATGGCAGCCAACTGCGATGGGTTCCAAAACCTCTATTCATCGCCATCCCCCAGTGTTCCTGTTGCCAGCCAGGTCCCAGCAGGTCGTATGTGCGTCCCGGCAGAGCCAGCATGCTCTTGGTGTCAAGCAGAAGGATCCGCGCGACATCCAGGTAGTGCGGGTCCTTCGTGTCCTCATACAGCCGAGCATAAGCAGGCGCGGCCCAATCCAGGTACTCGTCCACGCCGCCAGGCCCGCGCGCTGTAATCCCCTGTACGCCTACGGTGGGCACGCCGCGTTTCCAGTTGAGATCGGAGTCGATGGCGCCCAGCGGCATGGGCACATTCCAGATCCAGATCCAGCTTTCGGTGTAATTGCCGGCCGCCTTGGCGCGTTCCAGCCACTTAGGCTCCCGGGTGGCATCGTAGAGATCCAGAAAGGCCTCGAGGGACAACATGCCGGCTTCCTTGTCGGTGATGTTCGGATTGTCAGTGGTGCCACCGACGAATACGCCGCGGCTCCCGTAGTTGTCCCAGACGTAGTCCGCGGCTCTGATCGCCGCGTCGACGTAGCGCTTTTGCCCTGTCTCCTGGCTCAGTTTCACCAACATCGGCACGGGATTGTAACTGCTGGTTCCGGAGAGTTCCAGCACTTTTCCCGTGCCTCCCTGCCAACTCCTTGGGAAGGAGCCATCTTCGCGCTGCTGTGTCAGCAGCCAATCGCCAAACTGCTGGCACCACTGCAGCCAGTCCGTGTGTTCGCGCCCATGCTGATTCTCGCGGCGATACGAATCCAGAAGAGTGCGCATGCCCTCCGACGGTCCTCTGAGAGTCATGGTGTCGCCGGCCCAGGAGTCCGCCTTGCCTGTCCAAAGATTGAAGCCCTCTCCCGCGGGAGGCGACATCGGCACCAGGCGAATGAAGCTGTTGATGATCGCCAGTCCATCCTTCCGCATTCTCTGCCCGCGCGGACCTGGATCGCGGTCTGCCTCGATCAGCAATTGATCGGCCACCTCGGTGCCCTTGGAAACGAAACCCATGATCACCTTCGGCCATTGCTCCAATTCATTTGCCTTGGGGTCAACATCTACGCCCACATTGCGGGCCCACGCCGCTAACGCCGCGCTCTCTTCCGGGTTCAGTTCGTGAGCCGTGACCGGCATGTTGGCCGGGCGGCGAGGTGGCGTCGGGAAGGAATCGCGATAGCGGCTCCAATTGCGGTAGGAACCGGGATTTCCCGTGACGGCATCGAAGAGGAAGGGAACGCCGGAGCGGTCATCGACGGTAAGAACATGATCCGCCAGATGGTCGGTCAGCACGCGGCGGACGACTTCGAGGTCCAGGTGCATCGCCGGCGGCTTCAGGGTCTCCCATGCCCAGCGCCACGCATCGCGTTCCATGCCGGGGAAAGACGCGCCCTGCCCGAAGCGGAATCCCACCCGGTAGCTCTGCGAGAACCCCGCCTTTACAGGATGATAACGGCGCCGCACAACAGGAGCAGGCGGGGTTTGAAACCCTCCAGTGAATTCGCTGGTCGTGCCGGGGAACCAAAAGCCGAACTCGACGCCGCCATCGGGAGCTTCACGTGCGCCAAGCGCTCCAAACTGAATGCGCTCGTCGATCACGGGTGTAGTGGCAGGAGCGGTGGACTCCACCCATGTGGTGTCGCCGCGCGGCGCCATGTCCATCACCGCCGCCCAGCGTCCATCGCGAAATGAGAGGGCGAAGAGCGGCGCGGATAATTCGTCTTCCCGCAGCGCAAAGCGCCTGGCGCGGTCATTCAAAACCCCTCCGGGAGAGTTGTCGCCGTCGTAGGTTGGATCGCCGTAGAGAACGCCCGGAGCAAAATAATCCGCGTCCGGCCAGGTGATTGCGGGCGTGGTCGCGAGCCGGATCGCCGAATAGAACCCGGCGTTCTCCTCAGTGCCGGACACGGTCACGGTTCGGCTGAGCGACAACACATCGCCCGAAATCTTCCAACGGTCGTCGACGGCAAATGAGGCCCCACCCCCACCATCCACGTTTGCCCTCGCGACAACGACGCCGGCTTCCTCTCGCACGGACTGGTAGCCGGCGGCAATTTGACGCACGTCGCCGCCGCCGCGATAGACCTCAATCTGCGCGGGGGTCGGTTGCGTCAGGCGCGGAACAGCGTCGCCGGAGATTTCAATGCCCCAGCTGCCGGAGCCGAAGCGAACAAATGCTACCACTGCGCCGTTTTTGAGCCGGCCGAGTTCCATGCGATTTGCCGTGTTCGCGACCGCCTGCTTTTGCTGCGCCGGCGTCGAAGGCACTGTGCAGAGCGACGCGACCGCGCCAAGCACTACGCATCGAACCACGAAGCTTGCGGAACGGATCATGATGAGAACTCCTCGCAGACGACGCCCAATTGTAGCTCTCGCGCGCTCGCCCTTTCGTCGGCAGCAGGGACAGGAAAATCGCAGACTTTTGCAATAGAGCCCCCGCGAGCTGATTCGGGCCTGAATCGATTCCCGGTGCTTTTGTGATCATGGATGAGAGTTTTCCTCCTCAATGAATTGCTTTACAAGTTAGATTGCACGAGATAAGCTGCCAGATTGGCAAACGTTTTCTCGCGGGCTTCGGCCCCTCAGCCTGCGGCAGGACACATTCACGGTTCATCGCACACGCAGCAAGTTTCTCAAGTGAATTGGCGTTGATGCCTGGCGCACCGCTGCTGGCGGCCGGCTGACCGAAGGAGGTTCGAATCCATGATTCCCAGACGCGTTCTTCTCCTAGCCGCTGCTGCGGGCCTCCTGTTTTGGCAGGATTGCAGCGCTTTTGCGCAGGGGCCATTTCCCGCACCTCCCGCCCTCAAGCCCTTCCCATTTGTCAGCCCACTCTTTGGCGATGACATGGTTTTGCAACGCGGCGAGGTGGATACCATCTGGGGTTGGTCGGAACCCGGCGACCGGGTGCGCGTACAAGTCGGAAACAAGACCGCATCCGGCGTTGCAGACGCGGACCACCGCTGGCAGGTGCAGATACGGCCGCCGAAGACAGGTGGACCCTACACGGTGCGGATTGTTGGCCGCCAGACGGTGGAGTTGCACAACGTCATGGTGGGCGACGTTTGGCTGTGCGCCGGCCAGTCCAACATGCTCGTCCCTCTCGGGGGTGCGCTCCACGGCGCCGATGAAGTAAAGGCGGCGAACTACCCGGATATTCGCCTCTTCGATGTTTTTGGGCATTCTGCTTACAAGCACACCGGCTGGATTGCGGGCAGCTGGAAGGTCGTCTCGCCGAAGACGGCGGCACGGGTTTCCGCGGTCGCGTATTACTTTGCGCGCGAGGTCCAGAAGAACGTCCACATTCCGATCGGCCTGATCGTGGATGCTGTCGGCGGAGCGCCGGCGGAGGCCTGGACCAGCGCCGCCGCACTGCGTCCGCTCAAGGACTTCGATGTTCCGCTCGATTTAGTCGACCGCCTGGCCGCCGACGGCGCGCCGGAATACGGCAACTACATCCAGCATTGGTACGATCAGTACGACGTGGGGCTCAAGGGGAACTGGGCTGCACCGGACTTTGACGATTCCACCTGGAAGCCGGTCACTCTTCCCGGCGGTTTTGCCGAACTGGGTGTGCCGGACACGCCTGCCCTGGCTTGGTTCCGAAAAGAGATCGACCTGCCGGATACACTTCCGGCGGGCCGGGCCATGATGTTCCTCGGCATCATCGAACGCATGGACACAGTCTGGGTCAACGGGCAGGAGGCCGGCGGCAGCGCCTGGGTTGAGAACCTGCGCGCTTATTTCATGCGCCCCGGTATGCTCAAGCCCGGACGCAACATCATCGCCATTCGCATTATGAAGACCAGGCCCGATGGCGGATTCATGAGCAAGCCTGAAGACTTGCACCTCGTGCTTGGCGACAATACCAACATCCCACTTGCCGGCGCCTGGAAGGGCCAGCTGAGCGTGGATGCACGGCCGCCGCATCCGCTGCCCATCGGCTATCAGAACTGGCCGGTGATGCCGGCGGTTCTCTACCAGGGGATGCTCAAGCCCGTAGCGCCGCTGTCGATCGCGGGCGTTCTTTGGTACCAGGGCGAAGAGAATTCGACGCGCGCCTACGAGTACCGCAAGGTTCTTCCCGCAATGATCGCCGACTGGCGCAGCCTCTTCGGCCAGGGCGATTTTCCGTTCTACATTGTCAGCCTGCCCGCGTTCAAGCAGCGCAGCGCAACGCCGGTCGACGGCGACGAGTGGGCCGAGACGCGGGAGTCGCAGGCCATTACGGCTGCCAGTGTTGCCAACACATGCCTGGCGGTCACGATTGATACCGGCGACCCTGACAACATTCACGCCAGGGACAAGCTCCCCGTAGGCGAGCGCCTTGCGTATTGTGCGCTGGCCAGGTACTACCACAAGCATGTTGTGTATTCGGGGCCAACCCTCAAATCCGCCGAACGGCTCCCAAGCTCCATCCGGTTGCACTTCGTGCATACCGACGGCGGGTTGCGAGTGAAGGGGCAGAAGCTCGAGGAGTTCTCCATTGCCGGGGAAGACCGGAAGTGGTATTGGGCCGACGCTCGCATCGAAGGCAATACGGTCGTGGTTTCATCGCCATCGATGCCCCATCCAATTGAGGTCCGCTACGCCTGGCAATCCAATCCCGCGGCGACACTGTTCAACGGTGCTGGACTGCCGGCCGCTCCCTTCCGGACCGACAATTGGCCCGGCATTACACAAGACCGGCGGCCCTATTGACGGAGGAACCAAAAGCCAACTGTCAAAAGCCGGAGGGAACGGAGAAGCCATTCGATGCATGCAGTTTTAGAACCATCCAGAGGACCCATGCGAACTCATCGCTGTGCCATAGCAGTGCTCATTGCCATTCTCGCCCTGCCCATGGCTGCGCAACGTCGCGTGCCCAGGGACCTGAGCGGCACCAGAGGATTCAATTACCAGGCTGCCGAAACCAGCGGCCACGTTGAATTCTGGCTGCAATACAATCCCGCGGTCACAGAACGCGATCTGGATTACGCCAAGCGGCTTCAATTGAATCAGGTTCGCGTGTTCGTCCCCTACGCGGCCTGGGAGAAGAACCAAGAAGGACTCAGAAAGAACCTGCTTCATTTTGTGCGCGCGGCCCACGAGCGCGGAATCGGCGTGATGCCGACCATGCAGTACAAGTTTGGCGAATGGCGAGATAAGGCAGCGTGGCCCAATTCCCGGGAGTTTGTCGCCGACCTGGTGGCCACGATCGGCAAGGAGCCAGGCCTTGCCATCTGGGACGTAGAGAATGAACCCGAGTGTTGCTCCCTGCCTCCCACACCGGACAATCGCCTGCACATGGAACATGCGATGTACATGGCCAAGGTGTTCCACGAACTCGATCCCGTGACACCGGTAACGATCGGCGCGACGTTTGCAGAGAACATGATCGCCATGGGCGACGTTGTGGATGTGCTTTCGTTCCACAACTACAGCCCGACGCGGGCGGAAGTTCGCGCCAGTATTGCAAAAGCGAAACAATACGCGGAAAAGACCGGAAAGCCGCTCATCAGCACCGAGATCGGATGCATTGCGCGCGCCAATCCCTATGACGTCGCGCTCGAAGAGCACATGCAAGCCCACGTCGGATGGTACATCTGGGAGTTGATGATCACCCCCAGTTGGGGCAATGTGCACGGCGTGTTCTATCCGGATGGCACAGTGCGCGATCCTTCCATCGTCGCCGCGCTCTTCGGCTTCTTCCGCAACCGAGGAAAAAATGTTGTGGAAGATGTTCCTGACCGCGAGAACCATCTTACGGAGGCAGTGACGAAAAACAAGAGGTGGCTGGCAGACCCAAACCCGGATTGGGAAACGGGATTGGATATGGCCGAAGTCTCGGCGAATCTTCTCGAGGCTGCCCAATTGACGCCCATGCACATTCTCCCTTCCCGGCAGGTGATCCTCCTGCGCAATGGTCAACCCGACATGCCCGCCTTGCGCGCACTGCTTGAAAAGTTCACCGCAATACTTGAGCCGTACGAGCTTCCCCCTGGTGATCCACGGCGGCCGCGACCGCCTGGCCTCATGCCATGAAGCACCACTTCACGGAAACGGGGCAAATTGTGAAGTTGACTGAGCGAAGTTTCGTTAACGGGATCAACGCAAAACGGAAACCGCGTCGCGCGCAGGCGCCGAGTGCGATCGCACCGTCCGCCATGAGAAGCTGCGTGTATGAATCCGCGGAAATGCAGTGGCAGGCAATCATGAGTGACCCGCTTGCCGGTTAGCCAGAGCAGGGGATCGGGTCAAACACGGCATCGATGTGGTGACAGCGATTGGGCGCCATTTGGCCTTGAAAGCTCTATGCACACCACGCAGAAGTCGCGAATTGGATACCATGTTGAATTGTAAGTTCATTCGCTCGCTGCCGGCTGCGGCGTTCTGTTGAATGCGGAGACGAGTCGGCGCGCTCAAAGGGTGAAGGATGAATACGACGCTTGACCAATGGGAAGTGCTGGAAGCTGTGATTCAGATGGGGAGTTTTGCGGCTGCCGGAGCGAAGATGAACCGCTCGCAATCGACAATTAGTTATGCAATTTCGCGCCTTCAGGAGCAATTCAAGATTCCTCTTCTTGAACTGAAAGGCCGCAAGGCGCAACTTACCGAGGCAGGAAAGGCGTTGCTGGCGGATGTGGAGCCTATTCTTACCGGGTTCCGGGCGCTTGAGCAAAGAGCTTTGGCGCTGGGCGCCGGCGGCAAAACAGAAATACGTCTTTCGGTCGACAGCATTTTCCCGGATAGCAGGCTGTTCGCGGCTCTTGCGGACCTGAACCGTTCGTACCCCCATGTACATCCGCAACTTCGCCAGACCATGTTTCTTTCGTCCGTTCACGAGTTCGCAACGTCTGGCGCCGATTTGTGTATCTCGGGGCTACCCACGCGCGAGTATTTTGCCAAGCCCATTCTCGATATCAGAATGCGTGCAGTTGCCCGCGCGGATCATCCCCTGAACAGGGAAACCCGGCAACTCAAGCGCATGGATCTGATTCAGCGTCTTGCGGTGATCATCGAGCGGACGGTCGGACCGACACCGAAGCACCAGCCGCACAGCCCCTTGCAGCGATATCTGGCGGTGAACACGATTGATGCTGCGATTGAGGCCGTGCGCAGCGGATTCTGCTTTGGCTGGCTGCCAGTTTACAGAATTGCACCCTACATCGACTCGGGAGAATTGGCCAGCCTGCGGCTCACGATGGGAGGCGAAAGGTTAGTGCGGTTCTACCTGATTTGTAAAGATGTAGATTCGGCCAGCGCTGAGAGAGATTACCTCGCGTCTCTTCTGGGAGCGGACCGTGAGGTGGAAACAATCTAAATCCGGACTCAGGATCTTCTTGAATTCCGCTCATGCGCTGTTTGTGTTTTCGTCAATTCCTCTCAACTCAGCAAAATCCTGCGCGCCTCGCCTTCAGGATCGTCTAACATGCGGCATTCGTTGTCCCAGATCATGGTCTTGTTGCTATCCGGGTCAGTCGGCGTCCAGGTCAAGCCTGGCTGGCTGGGATTGCCGGTAGCAGCAAAGTTTGCCCAGGCAGTGGCCATCTTCTTCGCCAGCGCCAGCGCCCGCGGTGTGTTGCCGGTGCCCTGCTCGCAGCGCTTGGTGTTATCGAAGCAGAATTGGAGCTCGGCGGTGTGCCATGCGCCGGGAACGCCGTCGAGGATCGGAGTCTGCCAGGTGAAGTAGTACGTGTAGGCAGGCGCCGCCTTCAGCTCATGCTTCAATCTGGCCATTTTCACAACGTTGTTCCGCATGGCGAGGCCATTCAATCCGAAGCTGCCACTGCACATATAAGACAGCGTCTGAATCTTCTTCTGCGGATACGCCTTCTTCAACGCGGTCACGATGGCGGTTGCCTTCTCTTCGCCATAGGCTTTGGCGAGGCTGGCACGCCACTCTTCCTCGGTGGGGCGTGAGAGCATATGGTTGCCCTCTTCGCTCACGGAGCCGATCAGCATCGGCACATTCTTCGAGATCTCAGGAGCGGCGTCGAAGAAGGATCGAAGGTTGATGACCTTGTCGTCAACGCACGGCGACCAGCCCACGCGCGGCGGACCGGGAGCAAACGGTCCCATCATGCCCCGCCCCGGGGGATTGATCTTGGCGACGGCCGCGTTGCCGGCAGCCACCAGCTGTGACCATTCCATCTTTTGCAGCAACGCGATGTCATTCGGTTGCAGTCCCAGGTCCTTCATCATCAGGCGGGTGACTTCTCTTTGCTGCTCCTTGCTAGGGATGTTGCCGCCGCCGCCCGACTGTGCCGCGGCGCGATGGAAGAGGCCCACGGCCGAGGGCATGCCCATCAGGGTCGTTACCTTCGATCCGCCGCCCGACTGGCCATAGATCATCACCCTGCCGGGATCCCCGCCGAAGTTCGCAATATTCTCATGGACCCAGCGCAGTGCCGCAACCAGGTCGGTCATGCCAACGTTGACTGAGTCTTCATAAGCAGAACCGCCGATTTCGGAAACGTCGAAGAAGCCGAGGATGTTAAGGCGGTGATTGACAGACACCTGCACGACGTCATGGTGCCGCGCCATCTGTGCACCTTCGTGAGAGGGTAGTTCATAAGATGACCCGAACGAGTATCCTCCACCATGGATGTAGAACATGACCGGGCGCTTGCCCGTCAGGCTCGGTGTCCAGATGTTAAGCTTCAGCATGTCCTCGCTCTGGTAGCCGTCATCCCAGTCCTGGATGAATGATTGCTCGATCCCCGTCCAGTCATGCAGGTTTTGAGGGCAGTTCCCCCCGTAGATCAGCGCAGGATACTCATCCTTCCAGGGCACCGGGGGCTTCGCTGGCAGCCAGCGGTTTTCCCCGGCTGTGTTCTGGCCGTAAGGAACGCCCTTGAAGGTGAAAACGCCCCCATCGAGAAAGCCGCGCACCTTGCCGTACTGCGTGTACGCGACTGCCGTGCGTGGCGTAGAACAGTTTCCGGGCTCCTGGTGGGCTGCGGTCTTCGTGCTGTCCATTGCGCGGGCCGGCTGACCGAGAGCCACACCCACCCCGGCTGTTGCCGAAAGGAGCAGCGCCTCACGACGGCTCAGAAGGGTGGCATCTTTGGAATTTGATTTCATTATGTATCCTTTCGTCGGTTGTTTATCTCTTCTGGTTATCGGCAGTTGGTGGTCCGCAGGTTGGTTCTCGCACTGTCCTCACAGACGACTGCAAACGCTGCCAGGTGAGAAAACGCATTCCGGTGGAGCACATTAAAGTACGCGCATTCTTTCTGTCAAACCAGGAAACCGCCCCGCGCCTCGACGCTTCGCTGTTTTCAAGCTGTATCTTCGCGCACAACAACCGATTTCCCAAACCGAGCCGTCACATGATCAAGGAGAGATCTCGCGCGGCATCATGAAGCGCAGTTTGCTTCGTTGGTTGAGCTCATACCAGACGTTGGATTCCGGCGTGTTATTTAGGAAATTCGCGCAGGAAATCACCAAATCGAAATTCTGGCGTTTTGAAGAATCGGTCGATACGATCGAGCCGCGCCGGATATTGCCGGCCGGGATGGCGCGAGCCAGAGCTGCAGCCAATGTTGAAGCGTGCGAAGCCGCAGAGCGACGGCTCGTGGTCAAGGATTCGTGCCTCCCAGCATCCGGCCGCGGCCCCCGATGCCTTTCGAGAGCGACGAGCGGCAAAATCCGGCATGGGTCGCCGTCCTATTTGCAGGAGGAAGCCGCAGACCTTTGAGCAACCTGCGTGAGAGCAACGACGCAGTCCTAAATATCGAAATTCTCGATGAAATCGTTTCGAAAAATGTGGCTTTTCAGTCGCAATTTTTCTGGATACGATGCCGCTGTCTTCATGAATGGGATTTCGTCTGCACCGAATCAGTACGCGTTTACCCTCTCTAAACCGCGTCGCGCCGCTCACGCGTAACTGCGGGAAGGCAAGGGCAGCCACAAGAGTCGCTTCCGGTGGCTCTTCGCTCGAGGTCCGAATCGCAGCTCACCTACCCGTATTGCACTATTCTTCGAGTGAAGGAAAAGAAAGGGAATCGAAGATGAGAAAGGTTCTGCTTGCAATCGCCATTGCGGCGGTCCCGTGCATGAGTCTGGCCGCCGATCCTACCGCAAGAGTAGAGCAGGGCTTGTTGAAAGGCACAATCGAAGAAGGACTGACGGTCTACCAGGGCATTCCTTTCGCGGCGCCGCCGGTAGGCGATCTGCGCTGGCGCCCTCCACAACCAGCGGCGAGTTGGGACGGCGTGCGGAGTGCCGACAAGTTTGGGCCGGAGTGCGTACAGGCTGGCTTCGGCGCCACGCCCGATGGTCAGCAGCCCCCTCAGATGAGCGAAGATTGCCTTTATCTAAACGTCTGGACACCCGCGAAGGCGGCCTCCGACCGCATCCCGGTGTTGGTCTGGATCTATGGTGGTGGATTCAACGCCGGAGCCACCTCGATCCCGACCTACAGCGGAGAAAAGCTTGCCAAGAAAGGAGTCGTGCTGGTCAGCATCGCTTATCGGGTGGGACCGATTGGTTTCCTGGCGCATCCGGAGTTGAGCGCAGAATCGCCCCAGCACGTCTCGGGAAACTACGGTCTGCTCGACATGATCGCTGCGTTGCAATGGGTAAAGAAGAATATTGCTGCATTCGGTGGGGATCCCAACAAGGTTACGATCTTTGGCGAGTCGGCCGGAGGCATAGCGGTGAGTATGCTGTGCGCTTCGCCGCTGGCAAAGGACCTGTTCCAGGGGGCAATTTCGGAAAGCGGCGGCTCGTTCGGCCCTCCGCGTCCTGCCGGCCAACCGGGCGAGAACATGCGGCGTCTTGCCGATGCAGAACGGGATGGCCTGACGTTTGCCACGAACGCCGGAGCCACCTCGATAGAGGAACTTCGGAAGCTGCCGGCTGAAAAAGTGCTGGCAGCCACGCGCAGCCGGCGTGGCATGGCGTGGCCAATCATCGACGGCTGGGTCATCCCTTCCGATCAATACACCCTCTACGCAGCAAAACAGTTCAACGATACTCCCGTCCTAATCGGATACAACTCGGATGAAGGCGCAAGCTTCTCGCCGGCCCATACCACGCAGGAATATATCGACGGCGTGCGGAAACGCTACGGCTGCTTCGCCGATAGCCTGCTCAAAGCGTATCCAGCCGGCGGCACCACAGTACCAAAGACCGCTCGTGACCTAACCCGGGATACCGCGTTCGGTTGGCATACCTGGATCTGGGCGCGGTTGCAATCAAGGTTGGGAAAGGGCAAGGTCTACTACTACTATTTCGATCAGCACCCGGACTATCCGGCAGATTCGCCGCGGGCCGGCTATGGCTCGCCGCATGGCATGGAAGTTCCCTATGTCTTCGAGCACTTGACCGGCGGGCCCAAAGAGCAGCCCACCGCGGCGGACCTCGCGATCTCAGACGCCATGGCCACCTACTGGACGAATTTCGCGAAGTACCTGGATCCGAACGGCAAGGGCGTGCCCAAGTGGCCAGCATTCAGCGACGAGAATCCTGATGTGATGGACTTCTCCGGGACGCCGCATACCGGAACTGTTCCGAACGAGGCAGGGCTCAATGCGCTGGACGCCTATTTTGCGTGGCGTCGCTCGCCCGAGGGGGTCATCGCTTCGTCTGTCGAGGACGCCCCACCCGCCATTACCAACGTGATGGATGCCCAATATCCGCGTGTTCTTCCAGACCACAGTGTGGTTTTCCAGATCAAGGCGCCGGATGCACAAAAGGTAGAAGTGCAGGTCGGCGGCGGAAAGTATCCGATGACCCGTGGCCGCGACGGAGTGTGGAGCGTGACGACTCCACCCTTGGTCGTGGGCTTCCATTACTATTCGCTCCTTCTCGACGGCGTCGCTGTAAACGACCCGGGCAGCCATGCATTTTTTGGCACTGGAAAAGACGCCAGCGGAATCGAAGTACCCGAAGATGGCGTCGATTACTACCTGGTGCGGGACGTGCCGCATGGCGATGTGCGCATCCGGACTTACTTTTCGAAGACCACAGGCCAGTGGCGCCGGTGCTTTGTGTATACCCCTCCGGATTACGACACGAATCTCAGTGCGCGCTACCCGGTGCTCTACCTGCAGCATGGGATGGGAGAAGACGAGAGCGGATGGATCTTCCAGGGACACGCCAATCTGATCCTCAACAACCTCATCGCCGAGAAGAAGGCCGTTCCTATGATCATCGTCATGGATAACGGATACGCTTCACGGCCAGGGCAATCCATGACGCCGTCTGCCCCAAGAGTGCCGGGGGATTTAAGCGCCTTTGAGGACGTGATCATCAAAGACGTGATTCCGATGATCGATTCCACATTCCGCACCATCCCTGACCGTGACCATCGGGCAATGGCCGGCCTCTCCATGGGAGCCAACCAGGCATTGCACCTGGCGACGGACCATCTGGACACCTTTGCCTACATGGCCGGATTCAGCGGCACGATGAACGGCTTGAGCACCGATGCGCTGGATCCAGCCACGGCGTTCATTGGGATGTTCAAGGACGGAGCGGCATTCAACGAAAAGGTGAAGCTGCTCTGGCTCGGCATGGGCACTCAGGAGCCCAATCCCTTCCCTGGAGCCATCGGAGCTTTTCGAGCAATGCTGGACAAAGCAGGAATTAAGTACATCTACTTTTCATCGCCGGGCACTGCTCACGAATGGCTTACGTGGCGAAGAGACCTGAACGACTTTGCTCCCAGGCTTTTCAGGCCTGCCGGCAACTGAATGGACAGTGATTCAACTTGCACGGCTTTGGCCGTTGCTCGCCAATTCCGGGTCACTCCCGGGGATATCGAGTGCGGCGCCAGAGATTGATGATTCAGCGAGAAGGAGAAAATCCATGGCCCAAAGATCGTCTTGCAAAGCGTTTTTCAGCAGGCGTGGCGGCGCGATTCTGGCAGTCTGGACACTGCTCGGAGTCTATGTCTATCTCGTCAGGGCCCAGGAATCGGGCAGCGATGCTGGGGTGGCCGTTACCGCCAACATCGACACGAGTCAAATCGGGGTACCTGTCTCGAAGTATATCTACGGCGGATTCATCGAACAGGGTGGCACGCTTATCTATCGCAGTCTTTGGTCTGAGATGATCGACGACCGCAAGTTCTACAATGCGATCTCGTCCAAAGAGCCCGAAGCCCCGCCCCGGCGGCAGGGTGGCGCGTTCCGCGACATGCAGCTTCGTAGATGGCGCCCCGTGGGTCCTGACGAAGTTGTGGTGATGGACAAGGACCAGCCCTTTGTCGGCGACCAAAGCCCGCGCATACAACTGGACTCCGCCACGCCGCACGGTATCCGGCAATCCGGCATCGCACTGGTCAAAGGCAAGCACTACACGGGCCGAATCTATCTTTGCGGAACTCCGGGCTCCAAGGTGACGGTCTCGCTGATCTGGGGTACGGGCGAAAACGACCGGCAGACCATCACGATTGCCGCACTCACCAATGAGTACAAGAAGTTCCCCCTCAGCTTCACCGCGCAGGCCGATGCTGCTGATGGCGCCATCGAGATCACGGGCACGGGCACGGGGGACCTCCACATCGGCACCCTTTCGCTGATGCCCACGGACAACGTGCAGGGATTCCGGCCCGGCACCATTGCGCTGCTGCGCGATCTTCACGCCGGCATGTGGCGACTGCCGGGCGGAAATTTTATTTCCGACTGGAACTGGTACGACTCTGTGGGCGAAATCGACAAGCGCCCGCCCGTCTTCGACTACGCATGGAACGCCGTTCAGTCCAACGATGTCGGTATGGACGAGTTGATGACACTCTGCAAACTGATCGGCGTGGACCCCTACATCACCGTGAACGCGGGCTTCGGCGACTCGCACTCGGCGGCGGAAGAGGTCGAGTACATGAATGGATCGGTCAACACCCTTATGGGAGCATTGCGCGCGAGAAATGGCCATCGTGAGCCCTACCACGTCAAATTCTGGAACATCGGCAACGAGCCTTATGGATCGTGGCAACTCGGGCATACCGATCTGAAGTATTTCGTTCTCAAACACAATGAATTCGCCAAGGCAATGCGCAAGGTGGATCCGTCGATCACGCTTCTCGCGTCGGGTGCAATGCCTGACGAAATGACGGTCGAAGGCCAGCCGCGCACGATGCACCTCGCGGATCCACAGGTGCAGTTCGGCTCGGAAGCCGACTGGACCGGTGGCCTGCTTGCACACTGCTGGGGCAACTTTGACGGCCTCGCCGAGCACTGGTATTCGCGGGTGGGCAAGCGCTTCGATTACGAACATGCAAAGAGCCTCCCGTTCGATGCGCCCATCGAGGGAGGGTATGTCAATGTCGACGAGACTGTCCTCGAGTGGGTGCGTCATCCCTCGAATCGCGTGCACAAGAAGGCTGAAGAATGGCAGGAATACGAGAGGCGTTTCCCGGCGATGGTCGACAAGAAGATATTCCTATCCATCGACGAGTACGGCTACGGAGGCGGGAGTCTTAAGGCGTCCCTCGCCTATGGCATGGTCTTGAACGAGATGTTCCGGCACACCGAATTCCTCAAGATGGCGGCGTACACGATGGCGGTCTCGACGCTCGACTATAACAGCACCGGCGCTGTCTACAACTCGAGAGGAGTCCTCTACAAGATGTATCGCGACCACTTTGGAACCCTGCCGGTTGCCGTTTCAGGGAATTCGCCGCAGCCTGCGCCCAAGTATCCGCCTTACGGCGATCAGCCAGAGACAAGCGCCGGCAGCCCAACCTATCCGCTCGACATGGTGGCTGCGCTGACTGAAGACCACAAGTACCTGACCGTCGCCGTCGTGAACGCGACGGAAACGGTGAAGAAACTCAATCTGAATGTCACTGGCGTGCGCCTGGCACGGCAGTCGACGCTGTGGCAGATGACTGGGGACAGTCTGGACGCCGAGAACCATGTCGGCCAGCCGCCGCAGGTCGAGGTGAAAGAAATTGCGGCGGGCGGTGCTACGGAGACGATCACGGTTGCGCCCACCAGCGTCAACATCTATCGGTTTCCCGTAGCGCTGGCGCCGCAATAACGCTCCACAGCATGGCGTTAATCGGCTCCTGGAAGACTCGGGCATGGAAGACTGAAGTTCTCTCGTGAAGTGCTGGAAAGGACGATTTCTGTTAAGGTAAACCGATTCTTTCAATGCGCGCCGCTCGACGTATTCTTGGTAGCGCTCTCATCAACGACAGAGCTGGCGCCCTGGAGAGAGGGCGCGCAATGCTCTGTATTGAAGTCACCGAACCTATTTCGGTCCGCAGCGAGGAAGCTATGAAACATGTGGGAACGTATTTGGCAGTCGTCGCTCTGATGTGCTGCGACTGGACGATCCAGGCTCAACAAAAACCTGCATACCTTGATCCGAGCCTGCCGCCCGAGCAGCGCGCGGCCGATCTGGCGCAGCGTATGACGCTCGAGGAGAAGGCCTCGCAGTTGGTAAATGGCGCCCGCGCCATTCCCCGCCTTGAGGTTCCGGCCTACAACTGGTGGAGCGAGGCGCTTCACGGAGTAATCGACACCGGCGTAACCGAATTTCCTGAGCCGATCGGCCTGGCCGCGACTTTTGACGTGCCGGGGATTCATGCCATGGCCACCGATATTGGCATTGAGGGCCGCATTAAACATGTACAAGATGTACGCGCCGGGCACGTCGGCATCATGGGAGGTCTCGACTTCTGGGCCCCGAATCTAAACCTCTTTCGCGACCCGCGTTGGGGCCGCGGCCAGGAGACCTACGGGGAGGACCCGTTCCTCATCGGCCGCATGGGTGTCGCCTTTGTCACCGGCATGCAGGGTGACGATCCGAAGTACTACCGCGTGATCGCCACGCCCAAGCACTTCGTTGTGCACAGCGGCCCTGAGCCGACGCGGCATTTCGCTGACGTGGATGTCAGCAGGCACGACGAGCTTGACACCTATGAGCCCGGTTTCCGTGCCGCCGTTGTCGAAGGCAAAGCCGGATCGGTGATGTGCGCCTACAACGCGATCAACGGCCAACCCGCCTGCGCGAATGAGTTTCTGCTTCAGGATCAACTGCGCGGCAAGTGGGGATTCCAGGGATATGTCGTCTCCGACTGCGGCGCGGTTCGGGATATTTTCTCCGGCCACCACTACCGGCCGACGCAACCCCAGGCCTCGGCCATTTCGCTCTTGCGCGGTATGGACAACGAATGTTTCGGCTCCGGTACCAACCCCAACGATTACGACTACAAGCCTTTTTTCGATGCCGTGCAGCAGGGTTATCTCCCCGAGAGTGCGATGGACACCGCGCTGGTTCGCCTGTTTACGGCTCGTATTAAATTGGGCATGTTCGACCCTCCGGGCACTGACCCCTACTCGAACATCGACGAGAGCGAGCTGAACAGTCCGGCGCACCGCGCCCTTGCCCGCAAACTGGCCGGTGAGTCGATGGTCCTGCTGAAGAATGACGGCACGCTGCCCCTCAAGCCGGAGATCCGGAACATCGCGGTAGTGGGCCCGCTGGCGGATCAAACCGACGTGATGCTCGGCAACTATGCCGGCAGGCCCACCCACACCGTCTCTCTGCTCGAAGGACTCAAGGCGGAGTTTCCGAACGCAAACATCACCTATGTTCCGGGAACGCAATTTCTGCGCAATTACGGCGAGCCGGTGCCGAACGGTCTCCTCGCCACTCCCGATGGCAAACCCGGGCTCAAAGCGGACTACAGCGAGCGGGAGGGATTTTCATTCCGTTCCACCACGAATGCCAAGCCGTTCACGAGCCGGGTCGAGCCGAATATCGACCTGGGCAGCAACAATCTGCCTGCTGAGGCGGCCGGAAAGAAATCCATCGGCGTCGAGTGGACGGGCTTCCTGACCGCGCCGGATTCCGCGGATTACCTGATCGGAATTCGCGCCGGCGGCTTTGCGATGGTGACGGTCAACGGAGATCAAATAGCGGTTGTATTCGGCAGGAACGGTGTGGATGCGCGGCTCGGACGCGTGCACCTCGAGAAGGGCCAGAAGGTGGCTTTGAGCGTGCAGTATGGAACTGCGGGCTCAGACCAGCCCACCGCCCAGCTCATCTGGGCGCGGTACAGCGATGCGCCGTCACCTGAAGCCATTGCCGCGGCCAGAAAGGCCGACGTAGTGATTGCCGCGGTCGGCATCACTAGCCGATTGGAGGGTGAAGAGATGCGGGTCAACCTGCCGGGATTTCTCGGTGGAGACCGCACCAGCATCGATCTGCCCGAGCCGGAGGAAGATCTGGTTGAAGCTGTCGCCGCGACCGGCAAGCCCGTAGTGGTCGTGCTGATGAACGGCAGCGCGCTTGCCGTCAACTGGATCAACGCGCATGCCAACGCGGTTCTTGAGGCATGGTATCCCGGCGAGGAAGGCGGAGCGGCAGTCGCCGAGACACTGAGTGGCAAGAACAATCCTGCGGGACGGCTACCGGTCACGTTCTATACCGGCGTCAACCAATTGCCCAACTTTGAGGATTACTCGATGGAGCGGCGGACCTATAGGTATTTCAGGGGAAAGCCACTCTATCCGTTCGGTTATGGGCTCAGCTACACAACCTTCAAGTACAGCGACCTGAGTATCCCGGCGCAGGCTGTGGCTGCGGGACAGCCCGTAGACGCCGACGTGACAGTGACCAACACCGGCAATGTAGCGGGAGATGAGGTCGTCCAGGTCTACCTCAAGTTCCCGGACGTCGAGGGCGCTCCCTTCATCGCTCTGCGCGGATTCCAGCGCATTCATCTGGAACCGGGCGCGAGTCAGAAGGTCCACTTCCAGTTGAAGGACCGTGATCTTGGTATGGTCACCGAGGCAGGTAACCCGATTATCGCCGCAGGCGACTACACCATCAGCATTGGCGGAGGCCAGCCTGATGCGGGAGCGCCAACCGTGAGCGGGCACTTCCATATCGAAACCCAAATCGCCTTGCCCGAATAGCAGGTGCGTTGCGCGCAGGAGATGCCGGGATGGCCGGATTTCCTGCTCACATGGAAAGCAACACGAAAGCATGAAGCAATGGATCGAACAGAAAGAGGTGCAGATTGAAACGGCGAGATTTCTTGAAGAAGAGTACCGCCGCGGCGATTGCTTTGGCAGGTTCTCAACAGGTGCTGCAAGCGGCTACGGCTGGCGCAAGTAGGCAAGGCAGCTCATCCCAGGTCTCAGGTCCGCCTGCGACAAAAGCGGGGCGCGTCTCTGACCAGGGCAGGTCTGTTCCTCATCTTGGCGCTGCCCAAGAAAACGTATTCCCTCCCAAATCGCCGGTGTATGCAGCATCGCGCCTTTCGCCCGAAGTGAAGGTCTCGCCGATGCCGCTTTCGGATCGGCTGCGGCGCGGGATCGTCCCGCGGCAAGGCTTCTGCAGCACGATTCCTGGCACGACGGTCAACGAAGGGCTCACTGCCGGCAATGGACACATGTATATCGAGGCGACGTGCGATCCGTACTCGGAGCAGATCCTTTTCCACCACGAGAGCCTTCTCGTGCCGTGGAAGAGGCCCTTTGAGGCTCCCAAGGCCGCGGACGTATTTCCGCAAGTGCGGCAAATGGTGTTGGACGGGAGATACCAGGAAGCGATTGAACTCGCGTTCAAGGAAATGAACAAGGGCCCCATCAAGCAGAACACGGGGCCGCACCCTACAGTCCCGGCATTCCTGATGCGTCTCGATCTTCCCAAGATTTCGTTGGTCAAGGATTATCTGCGCACCGTCGATTTCGAGAGCAGTGAAGTAAAGGTGCATTGGAACGATGAGCGTGGCGATTGGGTTCGTCAGACCTTCACTTCTCGGCCCGATGATGTTGTGGTGCAACACCTCACCGCCCCAAAAGGGCAACCGGTCAATGTCCGGATCGCGGTGCAGAAATACTCCAGGGGAAGACGGCCCAACGGATTGTTCGGGGGGAATATCGGAGAAAGCGAAGTTCATTGCGACTTCAACGAAGAACGGCTCATTTACAAGTGCCGCTTGGATCCCTCCGCGGATAACAGCGGCTACGCCGGGGTGGTGCGCGTGGTGCGCAACGGCGGCTTGGCTCGCATGGATGGCGACACTCTGGTTGTCGAGAACGCATCTTCCGTGATGCTGCTGACCCGCATCGAATGGTTCGCCGACTATAGCGAAGACAAGGTCGAAACGCTGCGGCAGGCGGCCGAGCAGTTGAGCCCGGACTATGGCGCGCTCCTCGAGCGACACCGCAAAGTCCAGTCGGAAGCTATGAACCGGGTCACAGTGGACTTCGGCGGCGCCTCCCAATATGGAATGTCTTCAGAAGAACTGCTGGCCGATCAGCGGTCGCGGCGGGACTACTCGCCAGCACTTCTGGAGAAGATCTTCCAGATGGGACGCTACTGGTTCCTGTACACCAGCGGCAAGTATCCCACGATGCTGGCCGAGACCAATGCCAATATCAACCTGCAAATTGCGCCCGGTGTACAGGCTGATCTGCGCGAAGGCATGGATGCCTACTTCAATTGGATGGAGAGCCTGGTCCCGGACTTCCGGGTAAACGCAAAGTATATCTTCGGGATGCGCGGCACCCATTATTCCCTCTGCCCGCAACAAGGAGTCGGTGTCTCGTTCCATTACTCCTGGGCTGAATCGACCGGAGAGATCTGGCCTCATCCCTATTGGCTCTCCGCCGGAGGATGGTGCATCCGCCCGTTCTGGGATCACTATCTGGTAACCGGCGATGTGGAGTTCCTGCGCAACCGCATAGTGCCGGCATATAAAGAGTTGGCACTCTTTTATGAGGATTTCCTCACAGTCACCAGCGAAGATGGGAATTACATCTTCGCCCCATCCTTCTCGCCGGAGAACAACCCCGCGAACACCGGCCCAGGGGCCATGATAGCGATCAATGCCACCATGGACATCACGGTTTGCCGGGAAGTCCTGAGCAACCTGATCAACGCGTGCGAACTACTGGGAACCGATGCCGGCATCATTCCGAAGTGGAAGGCCATGCTGGCCAAGATACCCCCGTACTTGATGGAGCCCGACGGCACGCTGAAGGAATGGGCCTGGCCCACGCTCGAAGAGCGTTACAGCCATCGGCATATCTCACACCTTTATGGGGCCTGGCCGGGTGACGAGATCGACCCGGATCGCACGCCGAAACTGGCTCTGGCCGCGATGATGGCCGACCGGAGGCGAGTGCCGGAGAGGCTGGCCGCTCACGGCCGTTGCCATCGCGCCTTGGTTGGGGCGCGGCTCAAGGACTGCTACATGGTCGACACCGAACTGCGGCAACTCATTGAGCAGGGCTACATCGCCACAACGCTCCGCTGTTCCCACGACCCCTGGGCCTTTCCCATGCCGGATGCGCAAGGCGGAATTCCCACGATCATGATGGAGATGCTTCTGTACTCGCGTCCCGGCGTGATCGAAGTGCTTCCCGCTCTTCCGGAGACGCTCGTCGAGGGTTCGATCAACGGAATGCTGGCCCGTACCTATGCCAGAGTCAACAAGCTAGCGTGGAACATGGAGACCAGAACCGTAGAGTTGACGGTGACCTCGTTCAGAGAGCAGGACGTCACTTTGATCGCCCGCTACGGCATCGAAAACATCACCGCGTCCGCGGGTGTGCTGGCTGCGCCGATCAAACCGGGCACCGCCAACTGCGACCTGCACCTGCGCGATGGAAATCCCGTGACCATCCATCTCAAGCTGGGCTCTCACAAGCCGAATGAGTGGGTCGATCATGTGGCTTCGGCCTGACGCAAACTGCATCGCCGCGTCCGTGTTTGTCGAAAAACGATCGCCTTCGATCCTTTGCGGCAACACACGGCGCGGCAGCTAGACACGATGAAAAGGCTCAGGCGATTGAGTTGCTCGAGGGGGGTACTCTTTACGCTACGAGTTCGGTTCACGCAGTCGCCGGTCAGTCATGTACTGCATAATCCGCTGGTGCAGAGATCCCGGCCGGAAGCGGTGCTGATCAATACCACTCCCATCGAAGAGTCGTTACGCAAACTGCAGCGCTCGGGAGTCAGCAAATCCGCCATCGCCCGCCAACTCAGCATCGGCCGCACCTCGGTGCGCCGTATCCTGGCCAGTTCGCGCGGAAACAATAGGACCCATCCTTAATTACGCAGGCTCACCGAAAGTTCACTCAAGTTCATTTCAGCTCCACAGGCACGTTCAACGAGGCTTCCTGAAGTACTTGTTGGGCGCACTGGGCGTGGGAACGTTGTCGGTGACCTGTGCCCCGCTGGCATGCGCCCGGGTCAATGCAGAGTTAAGGGTGATGCCGGTGCCGCAGATCTGTGCACCGGCTGCGTGCGCAAGCGTGAGCGGCGCAGCGACGGTGATTGTGGCTCCGCCTCTGAAGGTGGCGGAGGCGACAACCGCCGTCTCATAGTCCGCGCCGCTGCCTATGGTGATGGTCAGGCCGGGACTAAAGCCCGCCGTGCTGGCGACGGGGATTACGGTGGCGCCGGCGGCGGTGGCGGCACGCACGGTGGTGGCCCCTGCCGTGCCCACCGTCGCGATGACGGCGGTCTCGAGGTTCGCACCTGTATCGATCATGATCGTCTGGCCGGCGCCAAAGCCTGCCACGCTGGCGACCTTGATGTTGGTGGCTCTGTTGGCCGAGGGCGCCGATAGGGTGGTAGCGGCCTGCAACAGGAAATCGTTGCAGTTGCTGTCGCTGTCGACGCCGTCGGGGAAACGCCCCGCGCTCGTATTGGTGCCGCCGGTCGGAGCGAACAGCCCGAAGTCACCGACCGAACCGGGCACAGGCACGTAGCAGCCACTCTTCTCTAGTCCGGAGGCGGCTTGGTACCCTTCGGCGGCCCATGGGTCGACAAGCCCGCCGTAGTTGAGGCTGTCGACAACCAGGCCCGAGGCGTCACGCAGCACCATGCTGCCCTGCTTGACTGAGATGGTGCGGCCGAAGTAGGGAACGTTAGCGCTGAGCTCGGGACCACCGAACCACTGGTTGGGCGCCGGCGTCCCCTGGTAGCCCGCGGCTGTGGCCGCGGCGTCGCGCACCACCGCGTTGACCGCGTGCTCCTTGGTCAGCGGTTGGTCGAGCGTTATGCCGGTGCCGAGCGCCTGGAGGGGCTCGTTGCTCGAATGGGCAAAGGCCGTCGCCGGCTCGAAGCTGATTCCCGTGCCCCGATCGCTGAAGGGGAGGTTGGCCGAATGGTTGAACTTGAGCGGGGCGGCCAGATCGAGGCCTGTGCCGGGAGCTACCAGCCCCTCGTTGCGTATGTGCGCCTTGGCGAGTGCCGGCGTAAAGTTCACGCTGGCGCCAGTTGGACCTGCGGCGCTGACCGCGGTGACGGTCACCGCTTCCTTGTTGGCGGGGGTGCCAACGGTGATCTTGTCGCCCACTGCGAGACCGTTCACGCTGCGGACATCGATATGGGTCGCGCCGGCGCTCGCATCCGCCGAGAGATTCGTTTGGTTTGCCTGCGTGCCGACGTTCGCGACCGTGACGATCTCGATCCCATGAGCGACACTGTCGATATCTAATCTGATCTTGTCACCGGCCGAGATGTTGGCGACGGACGTCACCTTGATGTTCGTCGAGCCGGCTGGCGCATCCGTCGCCAGGTAGGCTTGTGTACCCGGCTTGCCGACCGCGGTGACTGTGGCCACTTCGTACTGCTCGATGGCCCTTGCGACGGCCGGGTAGGCGGCGCCATAGCCGAGGGCGATTTTCCCGCCGACTGCAAAGCCTGCCGTGCTCGTGATAGGCACGTTGGTTGAGCCGACGGGAATCGTAATCACCGGACCCTCGGGGAGAGGCTGCCACAGCGTCGTACTGCTGCTGGCCGCCGCCCCGATGCTCACGATCTTGTGGGTCTCCAAGTTGGAGCCCGTGTCGATGCCGATCGTATCGCCAGCCGTCATGCCGGCCGTGCTCCTGACGTAGAGGGTGGTTTCGCCCGCGCGCACCGAGACCGCCAGACCGGAGTTGGAGAGGCCGAGCAGGTAGAAGCCGCCGGCCGCGAGCTTCGTTCCGGCGGGGACGTTGATCGTCGAGAAGATGGCCTGCTGGGCCGTGTGCTCGGTCAATGTCCAGTTGGATATGTAGGCGTCACTGGCGCCGGCGTTGTAGAGCTCGATGAACGAATCCGTCGAGTTGGCGGGAGAACCGCTGCTAATGCGGAACTCGTTAATCTTGACCGGGCTGACGTTGCGCACCTTCTCGGCCGTGGTCTCGGATTGCTTCGCGCCGCTGGTCTGGTTCGTCCACGAGGCATTCGCGACCAAGTCTCCACTGAAGGCTTCCCGGCCCGAGGTGACCTTGAAGGTTGCGCTCACGCTCGTACCCGGCGCCACCGGGTCAGCGAACGTCTTCGAGGTCTCAGTGGCGCCCTGAACAAAGGAGGTCCACTGCTTGTTCGGCATGGAAATGCTCAACATGACGCCCACGACGGGCACCCCCGTGGTATTCGTGAACCTCACGGTGGTGTCCTGCGAGGACCGCGGTGAGAACGTCTGGAGTCCTGGCGGAGTGGCCGTTGCCGAAGCCGGCGCCAAGCTCAGCCGCTGCACGTCGTACCTGGCAGCCACGATGTTGGCCTGCACCAGCTGGTCGGTTTCGTCCGTCGGGAAGGTGCCCGCGGCCGTCATCGCGCCTTCATAGAAGGTGCCCTGCGAACTGTTGCTGTTATCGCCGCCGTTGCCCAGGAGGATGGCGCCCTGCTTGCGCATCGGGTCGTAGGTGCCGTTGACCCGCGGCCCGTCGAACATGACCGACAGCGCGCCCCGCTGCGCGTCGCCGCCCATGCTGGTCCAATAGTGCGGTTCGCCCTTGGCCATCGCGGTCACGAACCGCCAGTCGATGTCCGGCAAACTTGCGCAGAGCTTGGATCCGTCCGGATTCACGCAGCCGACGAGATTGTTCTCCTGGTCGGTCATGACCCATGGGCCGGGAGGGTTCCCGAGATACCACCAGGGGGCGTCGCCGAAGTAGGCGGTCTCCATCGTGCCGTTGTCGTCGTCGCGGCTGTCGATCTCGGCGTTGCCATAGTCGAAGCAGCAGCCGGAGTTGAAGTGCCGGCCGTTGATGACCCAGTACTGCCCCTCCGCCTGGTCGTCCACTGCGGTGCCCTTCGCGTCGTCCTCGCGGAGGCCCATGCCCGGCTCGATGAAGACGCCGTAAACCTTGTGGCCCATGATCGTAATCGGCGCCATGTCGGCGACCGGGACGTTGTTGAACCCACCCATGGCCGGGCCGCTGAATCCGCCGCGAGGCGCCTGTGTGAGGTCGTTGTGCTTCCCGGACTGATCGTAGATCTTGACGATCCAGCAGTAGGTGTTCGCGCAAAACGCATCCTGTGCGGCCGCGTCGGCGTATCCGCCTGGGTGCTGGATCGACGATGCGGAGGGCTGGACAACACCGATGTCGAGGGTCCTCCCATCCGACTGGCGCAGGACTTGGTAGAGCGGGCCGTTGTAGGAGGCATACAGCGCGCGTGTGGTGCTGTGGGCGGCCACGCAGGGGTCGCCGGCGGCGGCATAGATGTCACATGGACCTTGCGGTCTGGGCGGAGGAATATTGGGTGCCTGTTGCGCCATGGTCAACGTGGTACCCACAGCAGTGAGCGCCAGTGGGAGCATAAGTGCAAAACTGATTCGCGTTTTCATATGTTTGCAACTGCGAGAAGCTCGCGCACAAATTGTAGCAAGCAAACGCAATAAGGAAAGTGAGTTTAGCACGCGCACCTCCCTTTACCGTATTCTTCTTCCCTGAACCTCTTCAGCGAATTTGGTGAAGCCCGATCCTGATCGGAAGATTCATGCGGCGAACAGAAGCTCAGGACAAGTAGGTCTTTACCGTGACCGCGCACTCAGGAATTCCAACAATCCCTTCGGGCAGTTTGATCGTCAGGCCATCATTGGATTGTCTCCACACTGGGGTTTGGTTCGATCCCAGCACGTCGACTTTGGCAATTCTGCCAGGAGCGTTCGAGCTCGAGAGCCCAAGAGCTTCGATGGTCATCTCTTCGTTCGGAAGTCCAATGATAATCGCGTAGACGACTTTATTATTTTTTGTCCGCGTGAATCGAATGTCTTTGGCCCCGAGCTTGGCAGTGCTATTTCCCTGAAACTTGCCGGCTGTCACCATGTTGGGGCCCTCGCCGAATAGCCCTTTGTGTCCTTAGGTCCGCCGTAGACAAGGGTCTGCTCAAAATCCACCGGTCTCCCAACTGATGAGAATCTCTCCGACACATCATCGGAGGGGGTTCCCACACTGGGGTTCCCAATTGAAAATGAGTGAAAGCTACCTAAAGGAATCTGAATGGCTTTTGCGACTGAAGCACCATACTCTAGATTCATAAGTTGTTGATTATACAAGACATCGCCAGTTCGGGACCAGGGGGTCGGAGGTTCAAACCCTCTCTACCTGTCATTGAAAGCCAGAGTCTATCTGGCGGCGAACCTATGCAGTTCGGTGAGCTTTTGCTCAAGGAGCCTGTAGAGGCGCGGATGGTTCACGTGGAACGACTCTAATTTGTCCTTTAGTTCCGTAGTTGACCAACTGTCCCCAGCCACTTGGGATGCGAGTTCAGCAAGAACGTTCCCCGACGCCTCGAAGGAGCGACGGGCGCGTACAGTGCCACGTGGTTTTTGGTGGTCCTTGAGTACGACATTGACTCTAGAGCTCCGCAGTTTGCGCTGCTCGGCGTACAGCGAGACTTACAGAATTAGGTAAAGAAGCCGCCTCGCATTACGGAAGTAAAGGAGGGGCAGACCTTAGTCTCTCGTCTTACGTCTGAGGAACGCCAACAGATTCTTGCCGCTGATGCGCAGCTTCTTCTTGCCCCGCTTGTATCGTCGCGCCGGCGTCCCCAAATCGACCACGCCCTTCATCTTCTGCATGAGCCGCAATGCAGCATCGTAGCTCACGTTCAGGATCGCTGCGACCTCGCTGGGCGCGTAGTTTTGCTCTGGCTCAATCTTGATCGTCCGCTTGCGCATCCGCTGCTTGTATCCATGGCGTCCAGTGTTCGTGAGCACTTCGTAGATGTCTCTGCCCACCTTGCGGAGGTCGGGCTTGCGACCTTGATGGTAATCAATGCTGAGGGGTATCGAATGCAGGTTAAGAATCTTGTCCGGGCTGAAGATGCTCATGTTATTTAATACCCGCTGTCCCTAAATCTGTCCCAAGAAAATGCGAAACAGGTGAAACCTGCGAAATAGGCGAAATCTTCCAGTGCGCGCTTGCCACTGTGGGCGAAAGGCTTCAGGATCAAACCCTCACGCGATATTTCTTCACTGAGTCACTGCTGCGCGCGCAATTTATCGACCAACTGGAGACGACCCTCCGCCAGCGAGGCGTGAGCCGATTCCGAGAGAAGGGCAGCGCGGTAGCGGCCCTTCATCGCACATGGGCTCGCATCAAGTCCAGGTTCATGGGCGGCGATCACACGCTGCTGATCACGGCCGAGCAGGGCGAAGAAGCCGTCAACGAAGTCTACATCAAAGCCTTGGAGACCTACCTCCCTACGTCCATTCGCGAGATTCTATCGGCGCAGGAAGCGCACATCGAGTTGGTCCACGCTTTCGTGAAAACGGAGCGTGACCGCCTCGCGGCCGGGGACAAAACGGCGCGGAGTACAGTGCCTGTAAGTGACGAAGTTTCGCATTGACGGACGGGCACTCATCGCACCAGAGGCAAGAACTTCCGTTGGTGCTCGTCGTGCTCCTCAATGCGCCCGGTCAAAATGTCGTAGGACCACCCGTGCGCCGTCTGGTCGAAGAATAACGTTCGAGGCGGTTCAAATAGCCGGGGCCGATCAGACTCTCTACCCTTATCCCAACGCCTCGCCGACCTTCGCCTTGGCGAACAGCCACGCATACACGGCCACGCAGATGTAGCAGACGAGAGGAACCACGTAGGCTGCCTGCAATCCACTGCGATCTGCCACGATGCCCATCAGCTTGGTCAGCGCTGCACCCCCCAGAATTGCCATCACCAGCCCGGATCCCGCAGTCTTGGTCTTATCGCCCATCCCTTTCAAACCAAGGGCGAAGATGGTCGGGAACATGATCGACATGAACAGGCTCGTCGTAAGCAGGCAGCCCACGCCGAACCAGCTTGGATACACGACGGCAATCAGGCACAGCGCCACATTCGCGGCCGAGTATAACGCCAGCATCTGCCGCGCGTGGAAGCGGCGCATCAGCCACGCGGAGCTGAATCGCCCCACGGCAAACGCCGCAAGCGTTCCGGTGAGCATGTAGCCGGCGGACTTGTCACCCACTCCCGTCGCGGAACGTACGTAGAGGATGAAGTAGCTCCATGTTCCCACCTGCGCGCCCACGTAAAGGAACTGCGCCACGATGGCGCACACATAATGCCTCTGAAATAACCGCACGTGCATCTGGCCGCTCGGCGAGCTCTCCGAAGTATCTTCGCTGCTCAGGTCCGGGAACTTTATGAGCAGGATCAGGACCGCCCACACGAGCGCTACCGATCCAAGCGCCAAATATGTGGGAACCACACGCATGGTCTCAGAATGCAGATACATTTGATAGGTTCCAGCGGCCTGCCGGACAGCCT
>Ga0181524_10000895_pt1 | contig 35264 bp, 31 predicted proteins | sample PEATcosm2014_Bin_34_FD_119761 | JGI IMG/M metagenome (GOLD analysis project Ga0181524, IMG submission 119761) | Peatland microbial communities from MTU Mesocosm Facility, Houghton, MI, USA - PEATcosm2014_Bin05_60_metaG | ecosystem: Environmental > Terrestrial > Soil > Wetlands > Peat | place... | reverse complement strand
TGGGCTGCGTGGTGGTGGTCGTCGTCCCGGTGCCCGATTTCTTGGGCTGTGTGGTGGTGGTCGTCGTCCCGGTGCCCGATTTCTTGGGCTGCGTGGTAGTGGTCGTCGTCGTGCTCGTCGTCGTGGTGGTGGACGATCCGCCCTTACCACCACCGGCGGCGTGGCCGTCGATGGGGTTTCCGTTGTGGGCGTACTGGCCGGGGCACGGCCCTTGCCCCGCCTTGGCGCACGCCGGAGGGAATGGGGCGATCTTTGCCAGGTAGTTCTCGTTGGGCTTGCCGGGGATGAACGTCGGGTTGTCGCAGTGAGCGGGGTTGAGCTGCGAGACGACGACCCCAGGGTCGGCCTTGTGCAGCAACGTCACCTGCTGGAAGGAGGCCTCCACCAGGTTTACCGGGAGGGGCGAGTAGCCGATGGGTGCCATCTGCGACTGCCCGGCGCAGAGTGAGAAGTTGTCAAAGTCAGCCAACGTTTGGCGTTTGGCGGTGTTCATCGTCGGGTCGCACTTCGTGATCGAGCCGGTGCACGTCGGCGCCGTCGGCATGATCTCGTACGAGTACGACGAGAGCGGGTACGTGCGGGGGTCCTTGTAGGTGTAGACGTCGTTGAGGGTCTCGAGCAGGTAGCAGGGTGACGTATTGAACCCCAGCTTGGAGCAGTCAACGGGATTCTGGTCGTAGTTGATATGGGCCTGCGTCAACGACACAGCCGCGTCATAAGCGTCGGGCATGGTGAAATAACCGGCCGCGTTCTCGAGGGCCACGACCGGGTACTGGGCACCGATGGCGTAGGCGTACTCGTCGTAGCCGATCGATCCCTGGCCTGCAGCGGACGTGATGAACCCCATGACCCCGTCGGACCCGTTCTCGGCAACCTGCGAACCCTGGCCCGTGGGCCAGAACTCGACCGGAAACGAGTACCCCGAGAACGCGTGCCACAGTTGCGGGTACTCGGTGTTGAGGTAGTCGGTGAACTGGAACGTCGTGCCGGCCCCTTCGGAGTGGATAACTGGGATGATCGGGATGGAGGGAAGGGCGTGGCCATTGTTGTCGGCAGTGATCTCGGGATCATCCCAGTTGGAGATCTGGTCGGTGAAGATCTTGGCGAGAGTCAGGCCTGAGAGGCGAAGGTTCTTGACCTGATGCCCCGCGACGACGATGTTGTAGGGAAACGCCGTGGCCCCGCCGACTATAGGGAGGTAAGCGTAGGGTCGGTTGGATGAGTCGTCGATGCCAGTCTGCTTGTTCTGCCCCTGATAGCCGATGTCGCTGACGGCAAAGTCGTTCTGGCCGTTGGCAAAGTCGGTCCTGCCCTGCGCAGAACCAGAGGGCGTGTAGACGACCTGCATGGAGCTCGACTCGTCGCTGACCCACTGCTGCACCGCCAGCGCGGCCCAGCTCGAGCCGGACCCGTCAATTTGCTCGTGCCCGCTCTCGGCACCCACCGGTGGGAGCGTCATCAGGGTGACGATGCCTGCAAAAGCGATCGCCGCGCCCGCCCGGCTTACGCGCGCCCAGGCACCGCTTTGACGCGTCGGACGAGTGCCGTGGGCGGCAGCGGTCATCGTGTGCTCACCCTCTGACGCGCCAGCACCCTCGTCGCGGCGAACAGGATGAAGACAATGAAAAGCAGCACGACCGCTGCGCCGAACCCTCGGATGATCTCTGCAGGCTGCCCACTGCGGAGGGTTTCGTACACGTAGAGCGGCAACGAGATCATCGGCTGGCCGTCTACGGGATTAGCGTTGTAGAAGGTCGTAAAGCCCGACACGATCAGAAGTGGCGCGCTCTCTCCGATCATCCGGGCCACGGCCAGGATCAACGCAGTCGCCAGTCCGGGTCGGCCCGTGGGCAGCACGATCCGCCTGACAGTCTGCCAGTGTGATGCCCCGAGGGCGAGACCTGCCTCACGCAAGCCTCCGGGCACGACGCGGAGTGCCACCTCCGCTGAGCGGGCGATGATCGGCGTGCCAGCCACCGCCAGGGCCAAGGAGACCGCTATTCCGTTCTTGTGCCCCCACGGGTAGTTACCGTGAAACGGTAGGACAAACACGACGTAGATGAACAAGCCGGCGAGGAGGTCGGGGACTGCCGTCATGGCCTCCACAACGGTCCGTACTACTCTGACGAACCAGCCGCGCGTCTCGGTCATGAACACCGCCGTACCTATCCCCAGGGGAAGGGCGATGGCTATCGCGATGCCGACCTGGATCAGCGAGCCGACCAGAGCGTTATAGATCCCGCCCTGCGCGAACGTCCCGGTCAGCGAGCCGGCTGACGCCGATTGGGTGAAGAAGTTGAGATGACGCACGGCGTCGAGCCCGTGGGCCACTACGTAGACCACGACGGTCATGAGCACGAAACCCACCAGCAACGCGAGTCCGACGATGACAGCGGCCATGACCCTGCTGACCACGACCGGGCGCGGATGGCTGCGGGCGGTGACACCGGCGTACATGGCAAGGAAGGCGACGTCCCAGCACAGCACGAAGCCGACGACGCCACTCAGCGGAAGGACATAGGAGAACACCAACCAGACGAGACCAAAGGATCCCACCAACGATCCGACAACCGCGTAGACGTCTTCCAAGGCCACGTGCCGAAGTGTGCTCGGCTCGTCCTGCTCGGGCGGGGGGGCGGCCGCGACGCCCACGGCCGGCAGTTCGTCCGCCGCCTGCGCTACCGCGGTGCGGTAGACGGTCATGAGGGCCGCGTCAGTAGCCATCGGACACGACTAGATCTCGGTAGCCGCGCCGCTTCGGCTGCGGGTGATGAAGACGGCGGCGATGGTGTTGACGCCGAGGGTCATGAGGAAGAGGACCAGCCCGGCGGTGAGCAGCGCCGCCAGCTGGGCACTGGTCGATTCTCCGAAGTCGTTGGCGATCAGAGCGGAGATAGTGCTCGTCCCGTTCTGGAGGATATGGAAGTTGACGTTGAAGGTAAGGGAGATGATGAACAGCACCGCGATGGTCTCCCCGAGGGCTCGGCCCAGCCCCAGCATCGTGCCTCCGATGATGCCACCTCGCCCGAAGGGCAGCACCACAGTCCTGATCATCCCCCACTTGGTCGAGCCCAGGGCGTATGAGGCCTCACGCTCGCCGAGAGGGGCCTCGGCGAAGACGCCTCGCATGACCGAGCAGGTGATTGGTATCACCATCATCGACACGCAGAGCCCAGCGATGAACGCTGAGTTGACAAAGCGCGACTGGGCCCATACGGCGGCCGCCGGGTCGGTGTTGACCTTGAAGATCGGGATCCACCCGAAGTACTCGCTGATCCAGCGAGAGGTCAGCGTGGCGTGGGGCATCAGGAGGAAGAAGCCCCAGGCGCCGTAGATCACGCTCGGGACGGCGGCCATCAAGTCGACCAGCGCCACCAGCAAGCCCTTGATCCGCAGCGGGGCGTACTCGCTGATGAAAAGGGACGTGGCCAGGGCGATCGGAAAGGCCACAACGAGGGCCACGAGCGCCACCTCCACGGTGCCGAGGAGAGTGGATGAAATCCCGACTTTGTCCAGCTCCGGATTCCATTGGGACTGGGTCAGGAAGCTCAGGCCGTAGCGACGGAATGTCGGTACCGACTGGTAAGCGAGGAAGACCCCGATCGACCCGAAGATAACGAGGACCACACCGGCTATCCCCCTCACCACCAAGTGGAACAGGCGATCGCCCCATGGGTTGGTCGCCTGCGGGCTGATCGGCTCATCCAGGGAGTCGAGGAGGTTAGGGGGTTCAGCCGAAGCGACCATTGACGTAGTCCTCGGTGCGAGGGTCGTCGGGCGAGGTGAAGATCTTCTCCGTCCTCCCCGCCTCGACGATGACTCCAGGTGTGCCCTGCTGGGCAAGAAAGAAGGCGCACTGCTCTGACACGCGGGCGGCCTGCTGCATGTTGTGGGTGACGATCACGACCGTCACCTCATCTTTGATCTCGTGGATCGTATCTTCGACCCTTCTGGTGGACGTTGGGTCCAGTGCGGAGCAGGGTTCGTCCATGAGCAGGACCATGGGATCGACCGCGAGCGCGCGGGCGATGCAGAGCCGCTGCTGCTGCCCTCCTGAGAGAGCGCCTCCCGCATCACGGAGGCGATCACGGACCTCGGTCCACAGCCCGGCCCGGGTCAGCGACCGCTCGATGAGCTCTTCTCGTTCGGATCGGCTGAGCTTCATCCCGACCAGTTTCGACCCGGCAGTCACGTTCTCGGCGATCGACATGGTGGGGAAAGGGTTCGGCTTCTGGAACACCATCCCGATCCTCTTGCGGGTTTCGGTGACGCGTTGGCCTGCGGCGTAGATGTCCTGGCCACCGAGTTTGACCTGGCCTGCCAGCTTGGCCGAGGGCACCATCTCATGCATGCGGTTGAGGATCCGCAGGAAGGTCGACTTGCCGCATCCAGACGGGCCGATAAGAGCAGTGACGGTGCCAGGCGGCATCGAAAGCGACACCCGGCTCAGAACCCGGTTGGTGCCGAACCAGGCCGAGACGTTGATCGCGTCGAGTCGGGCACCCGTGATTCCGGTCGTCAGCTGCGGACCTGAAACGAGGGACTCTGGCCCGATCTCTTCGATTGCCGACAAGCCGACTCCTTCCTCCCTTCCCGGTGAGTCCTTTGGGATCTAAGCGCGGACTCTAGGAGGCCGACCTGACCGTCCGATGTAGCGAGGGCAACAGGAAGGTGGCGCGCAGATGAATTCGATCCAACACGACCAGTCAGCTGTGCTTGAGGACCGTGTACTCCAGGCCGGCCCACCGTCCGAGTTCGACTGGCGGCGACGACGGTTCGGGGGTTGCGTACGCGACCTGGAAGTAGAAGTTGTTGGCCGTGTCGACGATGGCGTGGTAGTAGCCGTGGTTGTAAGGCTTCGTACCTTCCGCCTCAAGAGCCCCTGGAATGCGAGGGAAAGGCTTGAGCGTGGCCCCTGCATAGCTGAGGATGCTCGGTCTCGTCTGGGCGAAATAGGCGCTGGCGTCTCTGGGGGACCTGAACTCGATCACCGTGACGATCAGCCCTTCGTCTGTGCCGGAGTTCACGTAGTTCTGCTTGAAGCCCGCGACGAACCCGAGCCTCGATGGCGACCGTACCCCGCCGAACTGGTCGAACAGTGCCCGGCTTATGGCACCCGAGGCATGCGGTGTGGGGTCGATCTCGTAGCCGTAAGGGGCGGGCAAGATCCTGGTCGTCAACTGGCGAATGGTCAGCAGCGCGGGAGCGGCCGGCATGCTGTGACCCGAATTGCACGCCGCGCCCGCGAGCGCTATGAGGAAGATCAGGACTGCACCCCTCAGCCTAGTTGGCCGGATTCTTGATGTGCAGGTACTTGGGGTGGCATCCAGACCGGTAAGCGCGATCGGCGCGGCCTTTAACGTGGTCTTGGTAGTGAGCATTTCAGTGGCAGGATAACTCGGGCCGGGCCGCTGAAAGCATCGCGCTACGGCGGCGAGTATGACTCGCCGGAAGCTGACTACCGGGGCAGCGGTAGCGGCGGTGGTCGTAGGTGGCGCGTTGTTCGAATTGTCTGGCACACCGGGGAGGCAGTCGGCCATCCCTCCGGCGCCACCGACAACGGGGTCGAGTCCGCTGACTTTCGATGCCCCCGCTGGTACGCCGGCAGCCATCGGTTCCGGCACGACCACGGGCGCGCCGGTTGTGAGCTGGAAGGTGAGCGGATCGTGCCTGAGATCCGGTCGGATTTTCCTGTGCAAAGTTACAGTCATGGCATCGAATCACCTGCAGTCGGGGGGCTTCGTCGATGTGTTCCCGGGTCCCATTCGACGCCTGAGTGCAGCGACAGCTCTTTGGGTCCATGCCGAGCGGCGAGCTGAGCTCGCCGTCCCGCCGGACGAGGAGCGGACCTCGAACCGCCGACTTCCACGTTGCGAAGGCCGATTGGGCCATGGCGCTGCCAGCGATGCTGATCGAAAACGGGAATGGAACATTCCGCCAGCCGCAAGTATGAGAGCACGTCGCCCCCGCGTGGCCGCGCAGAGCCACATCATGTCATCGACCGACTTGGCCCGAGCAGTAGCTTTGATGACACCTGTTGGACGTGACGGTGGGTTGTGCTGACTGGTCGTCGCCGAGGCAATCGGGCTGTCACGTGATGGTCAAGACCTTGCCAGTTCCCCGGCCCCCGCCGCCGGCGGTGCCGTTGACAACAGTGACCGGCAGGTCCTTGCCTGTTTTCGCGCTGGGGGCCACCTTCATGAGCGCGGTGATCCTGGTGGAACTGACCACCTTGCCCTTGCTGAACGTCACCCCAGTGGGACCTGTGAGGGTCGCTCCGCTCAGGAAGCCGGTGCCTGTGATCCTCACCGAATACGACGCTCCGGGCCTCACTGACGACGGCGTGATCGACTTCACCGTGGGGGAAGCGACGATGGTCAAGACCTTGCCAGTTCCCCGGCCCCCGCCGCTGGCGGTACCGTTGACAACGGTGACCGGCAGGTCCTTGCCTGCCTTCGCGCTGGGGGCCACCTTCATGAGCGCGGTGATCCTGGTGGAACTGACCACCTTGCCCTTGCTGAACGACACCCCAGTGGGACCTGTGAGGGCGGCTCCGCTCAGGAAGCCGGTGCCTGTGATCGTCACCGACTTCGACGCTCCGGGCGTCACTGACGACGGCGTGATCGACTTCACCGTGGGGCCGGCGATGATGGTGAGGCAAGTCGTGCACGAACCCGAGCCCACCGAGTCGGCGACGGTGACAGTGCCGGCTCCAACCTTCGCCGACGAGGCGACGTTCGCTTTGGCAGTGATGGTGGTGGAGTTGGCCACGCTCACCGACGAGAAGCTAATTCCAGCGACCCTAACCGTAGCCCCGGTGACGAACTCGGTGCCGGTGAGGGTGACGCCGATGTTGGATGCACCCTGGCCAAGCCGCGTCGGTGAGAACTTGGTCACCGTCACTGTCGGAGTGGAAGAAGTGATTGTGTAGGGAACCGTGTTCGACTTGGACCCGCCGATGATCATTGCTGTGGCGGTGTTGGCTGCAGTCTCATCGCCCAGTTTGGGCACGAAGTCAGCGGTGTAGCTGTGGTTGCCAACGGCGGGGGTGATGATCTTGCTTGCTGCGCCCGACGCGACTTTCACCGGGGAGCCCAGCATCGTCGTGCCGTCGAAGAACTGGACCACGCCCGCGGCGCTGGAGGGCTTCACAGCGGTCGTCAGGGTGACCTGGGTGCCGGAGTGCTGAGGGCTGGCGAGCGACGGTGCCAGGGAGGTGGAGGAATGACTGACTAGCGGGAACAGCTCGGCCCAGCCGTGTACCGGGACGGTAGTGCCATCGACGGTGATCGGCGACGATGTCATGTTGTAGCCGATGTCGGTCTCCCAGTAGGTGCCGGGCGCGTTGCCGGCGCCGCGCGGACCTGAGTCGGTCAGGCGGACCTGGATGGTGTTGGCGTAACCCGCGGTCGTGTCGGGCACGTTGGAGGAGAGCCAGGTGCTGATGTTGGCTGTGGTGGGTGCCACCGGGTACTTCGTCGAGCCGGTGGCGAAGGCCACGAGGTCAGCCGGGGTGCCAGTGGGCGGCGGGCTGAAGCTCGTCGTGGAGCCCTCAGACGTGCCGGTCCAGCTGGCTGGAAGCAGACCTTGCCGTGGGTTGTAGAAGTTGACGGTGGCCAACGTGGCACCAGAGTCGGCAGCGGTGCTGGCCACGACGTAGGCGAACGGGCTGCTCAGGTCGCCGGTCCCGCTGGTGACCTGGTTGCCGCTGGCATCGTAGAAGGTCAGGTTCCCGTAGGGGGGCGCGGCGTTGGCGTCGGGTTCCCACGTCGGGCTCTTCGGTCCGGAAGCGGCACTCACTCCGACCATCAGAGGTGTCCCCAACATCAAGAGTGATATCCCCGTCAGTACAGCGGATCTTGCCCAGCGCGATTCCCGCATGCGATTCCCCTATGACCTAGAAGGCAGTGACGGCCATACTAACGGGTCCCGGCCCGGATTCGCAACCGAAGGATTTAGCTTTGTTTCGTCATCGACCGTTCACTTATTTCATATCCAACGTTCATCTATTCGTGTCGACTATTCACCTGTTGATATCGAACGTTCACCTGTTCGTAAACGCGATAAGTAGTCATCTGTGGTGGGACCGGTAGGGCGATAGCGGATCGGCATCCGATACAGAGCGACGGTTTCGGGTGCCAAAACGCTGGCCGCGGCGGATACCCGAAGCCAGCAGCCTCGTCGACTCGGACACACCCCTACCGGAGCGGCAGCGCGAGAATCAACAACATGGCCGAACCATGGACGATCGACGAGCTGGCCCATGCAGGTCACGAGCACCTTGACCCAGCGTTCGTGGCCAGCTTCGATGACAAGCAAGGCCGCCCCGATCCTGCCGAGGACCTCGCTGTCCTCTCTGGTAGCGGTCTTGGCAAGGAGTCCACCGTCGTCGACCTGGGCGCGGGGACCGGACAATTCGCGCTGCCCGCAGCCCGTGACTTCGGAAAGGTGATCGCTGTCGACGTCTCACCGGCGATGCTGAAAGTGCTGCGTAGCCGGGCAAGCGAGCTCGGCCTCGACAACCTCGATTGCATCCAGGCGGGGTTTCTGAGCTACGAGCATGCGGGACCGCCAGCGGACGCGGTGTACACAAGGAACGCCCTGCACCAGCTTCCGGACTTCTGAAAGGTGCTAGCGCTGACTCGCATCGCGGCATTCATGCGATCCGGCGGCGTCTTGCGATTGCACGATTTGATCTACGACTTTCAGCCGTCCCAGGCCGGAGCGGTGTTTACGCGTTGGTTCGGCAACGCCGCCACTGATCCCACGCAGGGGTACACGAGCGAGGACTTCGCCGAGCACATCCGCACTGAGCACAGCACCTTTCGCTGGCTCTTCGAGCCGATGCTCAGCGCTGCCGGGTTTGAGATCGCGACCGCGGACTTCGATGGATCGGTGTACGGAACCTACACCTGCATCAAGACCTGAGGCAGCCGAGGCAATCGGATCGCAGCGGCGCTGATGGTGGCTTCGCTCCGACCCAGAACTGAGGACCGGGCTGGGGTCTGCTTTCTATCTTGATGACGGTCTGCACCGTATGATCGACCGGGCAAAGCCGAGACCTCTTCCCTTCTGGCTTTCCCGGCGACTCCGGCGCTCACAGGGAGGTGTGGAAAGCGATGAGTGAAACCGAGCGGCCACTGGGCGAGTCGGGTGTGCGCGTGCCGGCACTCGGGATTGGCACCAACCGGTGGACTAGCGGCGAGCCGGGCCAGGCCCGCCTGAACGAGACGCTGGCGGCGGCAGTCGATGTGGGGATGGGGTTTTTCGACACTGCCGAGGTCTACGGCTTCGGCCGGTCGGAGCGGGCCTTGGGGGTGGCGGCCGGGCAAGACGGCCGACCGGTCGTGTTAGCCAGCAAGTTCGCGCCGCTGCCCGCCCGGCTCACGGCCGCCCAGTTCGACTCCGCACTTGACAGGACGCTGGAGCGGCTCGGACGGGGATCGCTGGACCTCTACTACGTGCACTTCCCCTACTCCCTCCGCGGAATGGATACCTGGATGAACGCTATGGCCAAGGCGGTGGAGGCCAAGAAGATCCGAGCCGTGGGGATCAGCAACTGCAACGTGGCGCAAATGCGGAAGGCGGCCGACGTGCTGGCCCACTACGGCATACCTCTCGCGGCCAATCAGGTCCAGTACAGCCTGCTGCACCGCGCGCCCGAGACAAACGGCGTCCTCGAGGCCTGCAGCCAGATGAACGTGGCCCTCGTCGCCTACCGGCCCATGGCCGGCGGTGCCGTCAGCGCTGACCCGGGCAAGAGGAAGGGCCCAGCTGGCCTTGCGGACACACTCCAAGAAGTGGCGGCCGCCCATGATGTGGCCACTCTTCAGGTGGCACTCGCCTGGCTGCTCAAGCGAAACGACCACGTGATCGCAATCCCCGGAGCCACCAAACCCGACCACGTCAGGCAGAACTCGCGCGCCCTCTCTCTGGAACTAAGCGACGAGGAATTCGCTTCAATCGATCGGGCATCGACGTCGGCCAGATAGCACCCGCTGCGGCTCGGAGTTCGGGCACGTTCCGTTTCGCGACTGACCAGGAGTGCAGATCGACGGCGATGCGCTGGTCTGACCGGCGATGAGTACTATCGGTCGCCCCCGCCACGAACGCCGCGACGATATAGGTCGCCTGCCTGTCCAACGACGCCCGTGCGCGGTCATATTGCATCGTCGTTCACGGATCGGCGTGCGACGCCGCCTCCTGCACCTCGCGGAGCGGCACCCCGGCGTCAAGCGCTGCGGTGATGAAGGCGTGGCGAAGCGTGTGCGGGCTAACAAGCTTGGTGATCCCCGCACGCCGAGCGACGCGTCGGACGATCCGGCCCGCGCCTTAGCGGTCCAGGCGGCTGCCGTCAGCGGCGAGGAAGACCGGTCCCTCGCACCGCTCGCCGACTGTGAGGTCGACCGCGCTGGCCGTGCGTGGGGCGAGCGGGATCGTGACGACCTTGCCGCTCTTGCACACGATGGTGAGGTTTCGACGTCCGCGTTCGAGACCAAGCGCCTCGAGTTCGGCACCCGTCGCCCCTGAGACCCGCAGTCCGTTCAGGGCGAGCAAGGAAATGAGGGCGTGCTCCACGCCGCTCCGAGCCCGGCGGTCGCAAGCAGAGATCCGAGTTCGTTGCGATCGAGCCGGTAACGTGCGACTCGTAGTCGAGGCGGGGCCGGCGGACAGGAACCGCAGGCGCGTGCTCGAGAGGCTCATCATCGACGGCATAGCGGTAGAAGCCGGCGACGGTGCAGAGTCGCCGGGCAACCGTCGCGCGAGCCCGGCCGCGCTCCTCGAGGTCGCGGCCGAAGTACTCGATGGCCGCGCGCCTCGAAGAGGCGGACGTTGTGCTCCTCGCACCAAGCGGCGAACTGGCGAAGGCAAGCGGTGTACGCCTCTCTGGTGAGTCCGCTGCAACCAGCAAGATAGCCAGCGAGCGCGAGCCGCTCGGCATCGCTGAACACGGGCTGTGAAACGACGACGGCAGTTGACAGCATCGTGGTGGTCATGGCGCACCTCAAGGTCGAGCTGAGACCCGGGGATGGATCGACCGCGTCCCAGCGACGATGAGAGGCCACGGTAGATCGCCGTACTCGCGCACAGTCGACGACCCGGCAGTCTAGGTGACGCGCGCTGTACTGCCGTTTAGCGTGCACCGCCTCCTGTCCGCTGAGCGTCGTTATGCGCCGCCGAGCTGACATTCGAGGGTACCCGGCCTCATGTGATACTCGGAGCGTGATCGAGGAGCACTCAGGACCTACCATCCGGCAAGCGCGTCCTGAGGAGTACCCCGGGCTGCGCAGGATCGAATTCGAGGCGGACCGACTGTTTACATCCTTAGGGATCGGACCTTTCACCAACGACGACGCGGAGGACCACTTCGACCAGGCCGCGCTGGTCCTTGTCGTCGGCGACCCACCCGTGGGATTCGTGTGTGTCGAGTTGGTAGACGGGATCCCCCACATCTGGCAGCTCGCGGTACATCCGGACCACGGTCGCCAAGGTCTCGGGCGCGCTCTCGTAGAAGCCGCCTGCGAATGGGCAAGATCAGAACGGTTCGACGCGATCACGCTGACCACGTATCGGGATGTTCCCTGGAATGGACCGTTCTACGAGTCGCTCGGCTTCGTCACTCTGGACGTCCTCACGCCTGGGCTGCATGCAATCCGTGAGCACGAGCGCGCCATTGGCGACGACGACTTCGGCCCTCGGGTGGCGATGCGACTCGCTCTCTGATCTGAGCCACTACCACTCGTCTCTATCCACCTGAGACGTAGCCCTAAAGAACCGGGCTCAGGTAACTCAGAACGAGCACTCAGAATCTCGTCGCGACTCCGATTCGGGCCGCGCCGGATCGATTGTGGGCGCGCTCTGCCCCTGGCGGTCTTCCGACGACTTCGTCCCAAGCTTGGCTGGTTGTGCGGCACGACGAGCCCCCGCTGATCTGTTGGGGGGTCGGAGTGATACAGCCGCGGGGTACAAGTGGTTAGCAAGTTCTCGGCGATAGATCGCCCGATGTCAGCCAGCTACCCAGAAGGCGACCGTGAACAGCATCACCGAGACGCGCAACCGCACGGCGCGCAGACATCCGCCAAACAGCCCCGCCGGTTCAGCCCAACAGCCCAACGAACCCGAGGGACAGCTGACCCCGGTGGAGTGGTTCGTTGCCGAGATGGCGAAAGAACTCGGCCTGGGACAACGCCCCGTCGACGCCCGCTGCCGCCGCATCCTCCTACGGCTCACCTCTTGGGCGACCTCCCAAGGCCTGCCGCTCGAACGCGAGGCCGTGCTCGACCCCGACGCCGTCGAGCGCTTCTGCCAGCTCGCCCTCGCCAATGACCGCTCAAGGGCGACCTTCCGCTCCGACCTGCGCCGGATGGGCCCCTTGCTCACGCGGTCGGCACCTTGGGAGCCGCGCCCTGCTGCGATGGCCACCCGCAACGTCGCCCCTCCCTACAGCTGCTCCGAAGTGGAACTGCTGCGATCCGACGCCGCCAACCAGCCGACTTGGGCCCGGCTTCGCGGGGCGCGGGCTCTTCTTGCGCTCGGACTTGGAGCAGGTCTCGACGGCCGCTGGGTTGCCCAGGTCGAAGCGCGCAGTGTTACCCGGCGCGGCAATGTCGTCGAGGTGCGAGTGGGCGAGCCGGCCGCTCGTCTGGTTGTCGTCCGCGCCGAGTGGGAGGACGAGGTCATCGATCTCGCAAGGACCGCAGGCTCGGACTACCTGATCGGGGGACGTTCTGGGGCGAGAAACCGCGTTGCCGACCTCGCCAAGCGCCTCGTGCGCCCGGCGGGCCACCCCCGCCTCAGTCCCGCCAGGCTGCGCTCGACATGGCTCCTTTGGCACTTGGAGGCCGGCACACGCTTGCCCGAGTTGTGCCGCGCGGCGGGGTTGCAAGGCTTCGAAGTCCTTTCCGACCTCCTACCCCTCGTCGGTGCGTTGGAGCGCAGTGAGGAGGTCGCGCAGCTTCGCGGTGGTGCGCGATGAGCCGCCCGCCGCTAGACCTGAGTGGTCGTCGCCGGCCGACGACCGAGGAGCTCAGCCTCGCCCGCCAGATCGTCCGGCGTTCGGGCATCGTAGAGGCGATGTCTCCCCACGTCGACGCCGAGGTCGGTCGGCCCCGGCGCCTTCCCCTGGAGGCACTCCTCGTCGCCTTCCAGATCAATGCCCTTCAGCGCTGCCACCAGGCGCATCTGATCGACATCGCCCGGCTCCTCAACGCGCTCAGCGATGAGGAGCGAGAGAAACTCGGAATCAAGAGCTGGGACGAGGAGGAGGCCTACGCGCGCGTCACATGGCTGTTCTCCAAGCTTTGCCGTGTCCTTGACTCGGGTCCAGACGGCCTCGGCACTGAGTGGTTCGCCAACTGCCTCGCTCGCGCATCGGTGCCGAAGAGGTACCTGAAGAGCCGGTCGGTGGCGGTCGACGGCACCGACGTCGAGACCTGGGGAGCATTCCAGGGCTCGATCACGACGGTCGAGTTCGACGGTGAGGCTGCAGAGACCCAGCTCATAGACGGCCCGCCGTCACCCTCGCGCACCACAAGACGCGCCAAGGTACTCGCCATTGGCAAAGACGGCCGCAAGCAGTACACCCCGGACCCGGACGCCCGTGCGGGGCACCGCTCAGCCAACGGCCAGCACAACGCCGGCCCCTACATCGGCTACGAGCTCCACTTGGCGGTCCAGGTGCGAGACGTGCGCTGGACCGACTACATCGAGCGGACCACACTCGGGCCCGAGGTCCCGAACCTGATCACGACCGTGGTGCTGACCCCGGCGGGCGCACACCGGGCGAAGTCGGTCGTTGCCCCGCTGATTAGTGCCAAGCGTGCAGGTCACGAGATCACCGACGTCGTATGGGACCCGGGCTACTCGCTGTGCACCCCTGAGACGACTACCTACCCGCTTTCTCGGGCAGGCATCGAACAGACCTTCCAGCTGGTCATGTCGCAACGCGGGATCCGGCCTTTCTCCAAAGAGGCCATTTTGATGGACGGCCAGCTCTTCTCCACCCTTCTCCCGAACGAGCTCAGAGACCTCGCCACGGCTCCGATGAAGGCGACAGGGGCGTACAGGCGCGCCTACGAGGAGCCGTTCAACAGGAGAGCTCGCTGGAGACTCGTTCGCCACGCCGGTCCCGACAAGGACGGTGTGACACGGTGGCGCTGTCCGTTCTGTGCAGGGCTTCTCCGGAGTCGGAACTTCCCGAAGACGATGCGCCGCTCGCTTAAGGCACCGTTGGTGATCCTCCCCGCATCACAGCAGCGCTGCTGTTGCGGCACCGTCTCGGCACCGCCGGCGGACCTGCCCCTTGTGCAGAAGATCCCCTTCGGGACCACGGCGTGGCGCATCTCGATGAACCGCCGCATGGCCGTCGAGTCGGTTAACGCCGCCCTCAAGGGTGGATATGTGAACTTGATCCGGGGGTTCTTTCGTGTCTTCGGCCTCGTGAAGATCACCGCCCTTCTCGGCTTCACGATCGCCGCCGTCAACCTGGACCGGATCCGCTCACATGAGGCAAAGCTCGCCGAAGGGCAGGATCAACCGGCACGCCGCAAGCGGCGCCGCGTCGGCACCTGGCAGGACATGATCGGCTACCTCGAAGAGGTGCCGACCTTGTCCGCCGGCCCACCGGGCTAGGCGACTTCTTCTTTCCCAGATTCGTTCAGCTGGGGCTTTGGCGCGCCCGGATTCACGCGCGTGGCCACCGCGCCCTGCAATCGGCCTCGGATCCGGCGACCGGGAGACTGAATTCGAAGCGATCGAGACGCCAAAATGCCCGCCTGTCGGCCTTCAAGGGAGTTTTGTGAACACGAAGGCGCGAATTCCATGAACATCCCCTGGAGGCGGCGCCCAGAATCGAACTGGGGTACAGGGCTTTGCAGGCCCTTGCCTAAACCACTCGGCCACGCCGCCCGGTCAAGCATCCTCACTTCGAGGACCGACGGTCTAGATCCGACCGACGTCCTGGTAAGCCGCCCAACACTACCGCGCTGCTTGCGGGTGCCTGTCTGCAGTAGTCCAGAGCTCCTCGAGGAGGGCCGCCATCGCCTCTGGGTGCGTGAGCATCCACCAGTGGCCCGCCCCCTCGGTCGGACACAACCTGGCGCGGGACCGGCCGGCGCACCGCTGGGCAGCGCGCTCAGCTTCGCGGACCGGAGCGAAGCGATCAGCCAGGGGCGACAAGACGAGCCCGGGCGCGGTGACATCGGTGAAATCCGCATCCCAGTCCAGGTGAACCAGGACCGCGGACCGATGCCGGGCGAGGATCGCGTTTGCGATTGTGCGGTCGAAGGCGTCCGACACGATGAGAGAGTTCGCTTCCGGAACGCCGGGCGGAACGAGGGCGGTGGCTCGCTTGGCAGTGCTGAGAGAGCTGCGCCTCCATCCACTGTTCACCCTCACTCGCCGTCTGCCAGGTCTTTGCCAGGCGACGCCGAACGAAACGAGGATCCGCGGCACCTGCCGCGTCCGTCACACAACCCGTGACGAGACAGGGTCAAAGGCTGACGGCACGCACCACGAGAGTGTCGGCCCAGTCGTGGTCGACGAGGTCGACTGGTTTGTCGGGACATTCGAGAACGGTGACCAGCCAATCGGCGTAGCTCTCCGTGGTCGGCTCCGATCCCTCTGGCAGCCAAGGCCCGACCTGCAGGGCGCGATGTTGCCATCGGTCGAGAAGTGATCGCGCGAGTGGTCCAAGACATGTGTGTCTCGGAGATTTCGTGGTCGAACAGGACTGGGTTCGGCGAAGGCTACGCCGCCCGGTCCGTGCGGGCGGCCGTCGGGCAGGCCTTCCTGCAATCCCTTCGAGCGCCTGGTCCGTATGACCCTCTGAGCCGGAACGCAGTACCGGCGTCCACACGGACCATGAGGAGGATCACCATGCGGTTTGTTGCCAAGGCCCACTTGCGTCGTCACGCGGCGCTTGTCGGTGCGGTCGCACTGAGTGCCGGAGTAGTGGCCGGCATCTTGCCGTCGCTGGATGCGCCAGCGTCCGCCGCGCCTCGTACGTCCGCACCGGTGCTGCTTTCCATCAATACCGCCAGCTATCCCCGTGTGCTCGGGAACTCCAAGAAGTACTCCCTCTACCTTCTCCACGACGAGGCCGGGGGAAAGCTTCACTGCGTGGGCAAGTGCCTGCAGTCGTGGATCCCGCTCTATGTGGCAAAGGGGAGCCACCCGTCGGTCGGCGCGGGCGTGAAGGGCAAGTTGGGCACCGTCGCCCGGAAGTTGAGCAAGGCGGACACCAAGTACCAGCTGACCTACAACAGCTTCCCCGTCTACACCTTCTCCGGCGATACGGGACCCAAGCAGTCCAACGGCGAGGGTATCGAGTTCGCCACCGGTGTCTACTGGTACCTGCTGCATTCGTCAGCCACGACGGCGGCGGCTACGCCGGTGGCAGTATCCGGATCGTCCGGCGGGGGCGGCGGCTGGTGAATCCCTGCGCAGTCCGGTGACTTGATCTGGCGAGGATCCGGGAGACCTCGTGTGCCCAGTGGCGGTGCGATCGGTCGCACACCGCCACTGGGCGGGAGAACGTCAACGAGATCTGAGCCGAGGCGGCCGAAACGCTCGTCCCGCTTTGAGCTGGCCGGCGGTTGGCAGGGACGATCAGGCCCCAGCGGCGTGGAACCCGCCGTCAACGTGGATGATCTCCCCGGTCGTCCGCGGGAACCAGTCCGACAGAAGAGCCACGCAGGCCCGTGCCACTGCCTCGGAGTCCCGAACGTCCCATCCGAGCGGGGCACGCGCGTCCCACACGCTCTCGAAGCGCTCGAAACCGGGTATCGACCTCGCTGCCACCGTGCTGATCGGGCCCGCTGCAACGAGGTTGACCCTGATGCCATTCGATCCCAGGTCGCGGGCGAGGTAGCGGGCGAGCGACTCCAGTGCCGCCTTCGCGACGCCCATCCAGTCATAGCCGGGCCAGGCCACCGTGGCGTCGAAGTCGAAGCCGACGATCGACCCCCCGCCCGCCGCCTGGCTCAGAAGGGGAGCAAACGCCGCAGCGAGGACCTTCAGCGAGTAGGCCGACACCTCGACCGCCGTCGCGACGTCCTTCCAGCCCGCCACCAGGACGCCTTTGCCCAAACAGTTCTCAGGCGCAAAGCCGATGGCGTGGACAACGCCGTCCAGTCCGCCCCATCGGTTCCGGAGCTCGAGGGCCACCTGGTCCGCCTGTTCTTCCATCGTGACGTCGAGCTCGTAGACCTCCACGGGTGTTGGAAGCTTGCGGGCAGCTCGGGTTGTGAGCGACATGCCCCGACCGAAGCCGGTGAGCGCCACCTCGGCTCCTTCCTCCTGGGCCAGGCGCGCCGCGCTGAACGCGAGAGAGTCATCTGTCAGCACCCCGGTGACGAGAATGCGCTTGCCTTCAAGTATGCCCACGGGTCCACCGTAGCCTCGCTCTGTCGCTCGGGCCCCCGAGGCTAGGTGAGAGACCTGGATGTGAGGCTGCGGTACAGCGCCGAGGTCTCGGGATGGATGCCGAGGAGCGGGTCGCCCTCGAGCTCGAGTGCAAGTGCCAGGCTTCGCAGCGCAGCGTCCACGCCGCCCCGATTGCCGAGGGCGTCCGCCGCCCGCATCCACAGGCGGTAGAGCCGCTCGTCCCAGGGCGAGACGAGCAGTCCCTGGAGCGCCGCCCAGTGGGCGAGGCCGGCTTCAGCGCGACCAAGGGCGTGCTCGCCGAGACGACACGCGACCTCGACCACCGAGGCCTCGACTGCTGCCATGTGGCCCTCGAGCTGGGCCCATTCACCCCGGTCGAGGCCGTCGAAGGGCCGGCCGCGGACAAGCGCCAGCGCCTTGCGCCAACAGTCCGGGCCGCGTCCTTGCGAGGCGAGGTCCCTGAAGCGGTCCCAGTCGGTCTCGGCCTCGACGATCAGGTGACGCCTGCCCTGCTTGCGGAGACGGGGCCGGCCGTCGCCGGCGATGCCGAGTGCCCTTCTCGTTTCGGAGAGCCGGTTCGCCAGCGTCTGGAGCGGGACCCGTCGCTCCGGCCAAAGTGCCGTAGCAAACGCGTCGGTGGTTGCACCTTCCGGGTGCATGGCCAGGAACGCAACGAGCTCGGTGAGTCGCCTGCGGTACCTGAAAGACTCCGGAGCACCGTTGACCTGGACGTTCCCGAGCACGGCGACCTCGATCGGGACGGTTCGCGGCGTTGGGGCAAACCTCGTCTCGTCTGCGTGGGCCGCAATCTGGAACCAGGGGTTCCCGTGTGGTGAACCTGGGCTGGACCCTGGCCCCAGACCGGGCTCCGCAAGCTCCTTGGGTTGTTGCGAGCTCTCAGGACTGACGGCGATCCCAGCGAGCCCGGAGAGGTCGAGCCCGGCGATTCGGCGCCCGTCGCCGAAGGTGAGGGTGGGTTGGCCCGTCGCCTCGGAGGCAAGTTCCCACAGGCACAACGCACCCTTGGCGCTCGCGCAGCACAGGACGCCGACGCCGGCGGTCCTCTCACATAACCGGACCAGCTCACCGAGCAGCGGGTCTGCTGGATCGCTTGCCCATGGCGGAACAATCACACAGATTGACGCCAAGCCCGTCCCGTTCATGGAACGGACAGTGAGCTCCTCAAGGGCCGCCGCGATGTCCGGAGTGTGCCGGGTGCCCTCGATTCGGGGCATCGGGCGATCGAACGCGACCAGGATAAGGGTCTCGAGATCGGACCACCGCCGGGACCCGAGCTCGACGGCGATATCAGCGATCTTCACACCGACCGTAGGCAAAGGTCCCTTGAGGATCGTGGAGCCAACGGCCACGAGGTCTACAAGCGACCGCCGTCCATGGATCTCGGACAAGGTGACCAGGGCGGCCTTTCGCGCCGCGCTCGTAATCGCCGGTGTGACCGGGAGGGAGGCGATTATGCGCGGGTCGCGTGGCAATGTCCACGAGTTCGCGGCCCGCCCGGGGTTGAATGGCCACTGCGCCGGCTCGGAGGTTGGCAAGTGAACCGTGACCGAATCGGGGTCAAGTTGGAGGACGTCCGGGCTCGCAGGTATCCGGAGAGACGCGAGGACCTCCGTAGCGACGCCGAGGGCGAGGCGGCTCCACTCAGTGTCCTCGAGGTGAACAGGAAGCCGCGAACGCCCAGTGGCCGGCAGGAGTGCTGGTAAGGCGGCGCCTGGAAGACGCTGGCGCCTCTCGATGTTGTCGGCGGGCTCTAGGCCGACGGACCCGCTGGGACCGTGGCCTAAGCCACCAAGGGCGACGCGTTCGCTGTCGGGGGCAACCTGCACGCCGGTGGCGTCCGCCTCCATACCTGCAAGCGAGGTCAGGGACCAGCGCCTCTGGACCTTGAGGAACCCGCTGAGCGCAAGCACACTCGTAGGGTTCATCTCCGAGCTGTGACGCAGGTCTCGCGGGTCGCTGCCTGAGGTGCTCGGAATCGGCGAACTCATGGCGGGCTCCTACTTCAAGACGCACGTGGTCGGCCGTTTGGCCGCGGAGTCAGTCGGGTCGGTTTTCGTTCGGACAGGCCCGCGACCGGTACGCGGTGCCCGCCACTTGTCGGTTCGACTCCCATCATGTCAAAGGGCGGCTCGTGAGGCACAGCCAACTGGTCTGTCGGACGCGGTTGGGCGGACTGAGACGATTGGCCGGCGAAGGTTGCGGTTGGCCATGTGGGCTATCCGACGACGACTGTCGCCGACGCTGACGCCGACACCGGGAGGTTGTCGATCCCGACCAGCGCGAGCAGGGGAGTAGCAAGCTCGTAAGTCCGCACTGTCGCGACCACCTCAGTGCCGATGACCACGGCCGAGCCGGGATGTCCCCAAGCGGCCATGTACTGTTCCGCGGCCGCTGTAGCGCTTGCAACCTGGAAGGTCGTCAGGCCTGCGTGCAATGACGCAACAGAGAGCTGCGCGGCGCCTACGCGGGCGGCCTGTTCCGCTTCGGTGAGGGCAGTTTCTCGTGCGCTCAATGCGCGACCGCCGTCGACCACGAGGGCCAGCACTGCGATGAGCGCGACGCAGAGCAGCGTCACGAACGGCGTCAGCGCTCCGAGCTCGAGCTCGAGCGAGCGGCCGCGCCTGGACAGCTTCGCGCCTTGGGCAGAAACGGCGATACCTCGAAGCTTCTGCACGGATCTCGGCATCTCCCGCGCCCTCCGCGATGTGAAGCAGCCTGTCATCCCACTTCCCGATATAGCTCGATCCCGGCAGAAGCGTGGCTGGACAGCGTGGCAGAACCTGGGAGGCCAGGTATCCCGAGCGTGACGAGCCCGACGCCGCAGCGGAGCTCGACCGAGACGAAGCCTCCAGGGGCGAAGTCGGCCACATCGGCTGTCATCGTGTACGGCGTGCATCGAAGTCCGTCGTGGGAGATCTCGTAGTTCGCAGCGGCCGCCGCTTGTGCCCGCGCGGAGGAGGCAGTTGATGCGATGACGGCGGACTCGACCGAGGTACGTGCCGCGTCTTCGACCTCCTGCAATGCCCAGCAGAGGCGTCCACCGATTACGAGGACCATAGCGAGTACGACGAGCAACGGGGTGAGGATGACGATCTCGGCAGCTGCCGAGCCGACCTCCGACCGCCCGGCAGCCAGTCTCGCCGGGCCAACCGGGTCCGGGGCGCTCGCCAGGCCCGGCGCACTCATCCGCTTGCCCGGAACTGCTGATCAGGGCCGGCCGACTGCGCCGAGACGGTGAAGCCCACGCCCGGTAGCAGGGACGGCAAGACGCCCGATGCGGAGAGGGAGTCGACACCATCGGGCAGGGACTGAACCGAGACCGTCGGCCGCAGGACGAGACCGTTCGCGAGCGTCTGGAGCTCCCGTATCACGGCGGTGCGGGCCGCGGTGCTCGTCCCACCGTTGGCTCGAAGTGCTGCGCCCCCTTCAGCAACCGAGTCGGACAGGGCGTGGGATGCCAAGGCCCAGAGAGCGCACTGCATGCTCAGGGTGATGAGGAGCAGGACGAGGGGCAGGATGACGACGAGCTCGGGCGTGCTGGAACCGCGATCGCCCCACCGAGGCAGTCTGGCGCGCCGTTTGGACGTGCCAAGTCGGCTGGAGCTCATCGCGTCTGCCAGATCTCGCGCGAGATATTGGTCGCGTCACCCGTGACGGCTTTGGTGATCAGCGCGCCGACCGCGATCGCCAACGCCACGAAGATGGCCACGATGACGACCTTCTCGGCGACGTCGCCGCGCTCGGGTTCAAGCCGCGCTTCGGCCATCCGGTAACGGAGGGCCTCGACGAGAAACAAGATGACCTGGATTTCTGACACTGGATGGATGCTCCTTCGGTCTGGCCCTGGTTGCGGGCGCGTCCTGTCTGGGCCCGTGCGACCGGGCGACGCGGTCGGATGGAGGGCCCATCTGTGGGCGCGCCGCCCCAATAGGCGATAGCCGCTCACAACAGGTGCGACAGCGTCACAGCTGCGGGGTAGATCAAGAACACCACGAAGCCGAGCATGAGCACGATCGCGGGAAGGAAGAGTCGCTCGGTTGTGGCGTTCGCCCGGCCTTGGGCATCGGCCATCTGACGACGCCGCAACGAGGCGGACTTCGCGCTGAGGCTCGAGCGGATGCGCGCGCCCTCGGTGCCGGCAAGGCGCACGCTGGCAGCGAGCTCCTCGAGCTCGTTGACACCGAGCTCGCCGCCGAGCCTCCCGAGACCGTCCCACGGTGATCGCCCGGCGTGACGCGCTCGGTCGAGCGCGCGCCGGATGCGGAGAAACGACGCCTCTCCGGCAACCGAGCTCGCGGCCTCCAGAGCGCTCTCGATTCCCATGCCGCCCGCCTGCGCCAGAGCGACCAACTCGAGCCAGCATGCCAGGGAGTGGACGAGATCTCTTCGTGCGGCGCCGGCAGACCGCCGGACGGCCAGAGCCGGTACGACGGCCCCGAGCAGTCCTGTCACGAGGCATGCAAGAGGCATGATCGGTATCGGTTCATGCATGCCCAGGCGTCCCAAGCCGGTGTACACGACCGCCGACCCGGCGGCGGAGGTGACTGCCGCCAGGGTGGTCGCCACAGCGAGCGATTCCTCCGAGCGACCGAGGACGTTGAGGTCTTGGCGCAGCGGCGTCGAGGAGCCGGAGAGCCGGAGGAGCTTCGTGAGCCCGTAGCCGATCCGCGCCGACCATGTAGGGGGCACCGACAGCGCGGAGGGCACCGTCCGCGCCGGTCGGGCCAGGCCGGCCTGCCCGTGTCGTTTGAGGCCGGTCACCATCGCCGTCATGCCCAGCCCGGCGCCGATACCGAGCAGCACCAGCGAGTTCACGCCGTCGGCTCCGCGGCGAACAAGCGGGGCGCCGGCCTCACTCTGACCATGACCGCCATCAGCCAGAGCCCGAGACCGAAGAGGGCACCGACGACTGCCAGCACAGCCTGGCCGGCCGGAGTGCCGTAGGGCGCAAGGTACGGGCGGGCGAAGAGCGCCATGAGGCCCAGGAAACCGAATGAGAAGCCGGTCACCGTCCGCACTGCGCTTCTCGCCGACGACCGGGAGGCTTCCACTCCCTGCCGCATGGCGACCTCCTCCCGCGTCGACTCGGCGAGCGCGCCGAGAAGATCTCCGAGACGATGGGCCTGCTCGGTGGCAGCCATGAGGAGTGTCGCGACAACGACGTCCGCCGAAGGATCGGCGAGATCATCGGCAAAGCACCGCAGCGCCACCGTGAGGGCCACGCCGCTGGAGAGCCGGCTCGCGAGTGCGCGCACCTGCTCGCGTATCGCTTGGGGGCAGATCGCCGCCGTGGCGATCAACGCCTGGGTGAGGCCCGCCGCGCCGGCGAGTGTGTCCCGGAGCATCTCTGTCCATGAGGCGATCGCCTCGATTCTCTCTATGACGTGGTTTGCAGGTCGTCCCCCGAGGCCGCGAAGCCCGAGAACGGCAAGCGCGGCAAGCGGGATCGCCACCGGCCATCGCGTGACCATGAACGCGACGAGCCCCGCGGCCGCGGCGGCCGCGCCATGACGCAGTCGCCGCCGTGACGCCGCCAGGTCGCGGGCCGAGCGAGCGACCCTGTCCCTCGGTGCCCGACGCGCGCCGGCGACGACGAGGCAGAGGCCGGCACCTCCCACCGACGCAACGATGACCAGCAGTGCGGTCCTCACCAGGCCCCGATCGATGCTCGGCTTGACGGTTCGTACCCGTGGGCCGCCAGGAGTGCCGTCGTGGCGTCGCGCAACGGTGCCGCCGGGACGCCGCGGCCGTCGGGCCCCGGCCTCCAGACCTCGTTCGTGATGACAAGTGGGCCGTCGGCTCCGACGACCTCCCGCACCGAGGCGATGCGGCGTGACGGCCGAGGGCGCCCGCGCCCGCCCCGATCGCAAGAACCGGCCGTGTCACTCGCCGTCGGGCACTCCGCGGTGTCGAGATGGACGACCAGATGAATCGCGCCGGCTATGAGGAGGTTGGTCGCCTCGAGGGGCAGGCGCTCGGGAGCTTGGATGGCGTAGGCGGCCAGGCGCCGGAAGACCCTCGCCGAATCATCGGCGTGGATCGTCGCCATGGAGCCCGACCGTCCCTGGCTCATGGCATTCAGCATCGGGACGACCTCGTCGCCCAGCACCTCGCCGACGATGACGCGCGACGCATTCATGCGCAGGGACCGGCGAACGAGCTGCGCCATGCCGATCGCCCCCACGCCTTCGGTGTTCGCGAGTCGAGCCTCCATCGCGACGCAGTCAGGATGCCGGTCGGTCTGGCGATCCAGGCCGAGCTCGAGGGCTTGCTCAATGGTCACGATGCGTTCTGCGGGGCCGATCTCGGCCGCCAAGGCTCGAAGCAAGGTGGTCTTGCCGGAATTCATGGCACCGGAGATGAGGATGTTGCGTTTGGCACGAACCGCGGCGGCGAGCATCCGGGCGAGATCCTCATCGAGCGTGCCGAGATCGAGGAGGTCGTCCAAAGTGTGGTCGGACAGACGATGCCTCCGGATGTCGATCACCGGCCTCTCGGTCACGGCCATCACCGCGGAGAGACGGCTGCCGTCTGGAAGTCGAAGGTCGAGCTCTGGTTGGGCTGCGTCGAATCGCCGCTCCGACAGCCCAAAGCGCGCCGCGGCCGACCTGATCATCGCCACGAGCTCGTCGTCATTCTCGGCGATTGGCCCGTAACGCAGCTTTTCTCCGTTTGCGAATGTCACGAACGCAATGTCCGCGCCGTTCACGTCGATGTTCTCGACCGACTCGTCGTCGATGAACACTTGCAGCAGGCCAAGGCCGAAGAGCATCGCGAGCACGAGCTCGACGAGTGTCCTCTCGTCCAGTGCCGGCAGGGGATCCTGGCCGCTGGTCATGAGCGCCACCGCCTCCCGGTCGAGCAGCTCGAGGACGAGGTCGCGCGCTGCCGCCCGGCTGGTCTGGGCCGCTGCCGCGTTGGCTTTGCCGATTCCGCCCGGAAGCTCCGGCGCCGTCACAAGGAGCTCGGCGACGCTCGCCCGCAGCGAGCGCGCCTTGTCGACAAGGGACTTGTCGAGTCGAGCTCCAGACAGTGTTGGGCCGGCTGTCATCGGGCCGGCGGTCAACAGGCCGGCTGTCATCGGGCAACCGCTGCCATCTCGATCGCGGCGAGGCTCACAGCGATGCTCCGGCGTCGTCGGATCCGCCGAGCACTGCCAAGCTGATGTCTCCCGCGGCGCTCGCAGCAGCCACGGCGGCCGCGGCCGCTTCTGGTACCTCAAGGGTTGCGACGAAGGCCGCTGACTCAGCACCAGCCATCCCGGACACGCCACCTGGGGCCGAGACCGAGGTCACCGTGGCTTGGGTCAGGACCGAGCCCGGTGGGCCGGTCGGCGACGGAACCGAGCCCCCGCTGGCGCCGGCTGTCCCAGATAGCACGACGAGAACGCGCTGACCAGGGGCGAGCTCAGTCGGCATTTGGTTGACAGCGAGGCTCGCTCCCACGAGCGCAGTTCCGGCGGGGAGTCCCCGCGCTGAGGTCAGATCGCCCGGCACCAGCATTGAACCGGGTTCGAGGGGCTCTGTGGCACGGTGGCCGACCACCTGTCCGGCATCTCTGAGCGGTATCGCGTCGAGCCCGGCGACCGGGGCGATCGAAACGGCCTCGAGATCCGAGGCGGTGACCACCATGCCGACAGGGACGAGATGTGCGACGGCCAGGAATGCCACAGGTCGAGGCGCCCGGTTGGCAACCACCGCTCCGAGCGCTGCACACACCAGCACGATGAGCGCGCCTCCACTGACCAGCAGAGGACGGCGCCCGCTGCGCCTGTCCAGCGGGCCTTGCGGTTGTCCTCCGTGCAGGAGCGGGGGCCTCGGAAAAGAGCGTGGCCCGGCCTGCCCTCGGGGAATGATCCGACCGGGCAGGGAGCGATCAAGGCGAGCCGTTGCGAGTGGCATCGCGTGATCGTCGAGGAGGTCTGTACCGGCCTACCTACCGGTAACCGGTCGACGTCAAGGCGGCAGTCTCGCCTGATGTTCACCCCGGCCGTGGCTGGGCCGGAAGATCCGACGTACGCGAATCGGAGCGCCTGGGGCTTTGCAACACCGAACCCTCAGCGGGAGGGTCGAGCACTCACCCAAGGAGCGTCCGACGTGAACGAAGACCGAACAAACGACCGAGAGCCCGGATTCGTGTCCGAATCGGGGGACTCGGCACAGGTATCGCTGAGCGCTGGGCCGGCGCCGGCGGTAATTGAAACCAACGACCCGGCCACTGCCGGTCCACCAGCGCCCGGCCTTTCCAGCACCGGCGCGGCCCGCAAGTTCGGCGAGAGCTTCACGGCTCGCGTCGTCGGCATCGTCGGTGTCGTTGCATTGGTCGTCGTTGGGTCGATCATCGGCGCGGAAGTGTTGAGCAGTTCCGGCTCATCTCGTGCGCGGACCAATATCCGGACGGTGCTGGCCTCCTCTCACAACTCGGCAGCGGCTTCTGGGGCGACGATCACGGTCACGGGTAACGGGCAAGTCGAGGGCACACCCGACACCGCCTCGTTCAGCATCGGCGTGGACACGACCGCGTCCACCGCCGTCGCTGCACTCGAGCAGAACAACACCCAGGTCGCGACCCTTGAGCAGTCGCTGGAACAGAGCGGTGTCGCGTTGAAGGACATCCAGACGGGCTGGCTCAATCTCTCCGCGAATACCAACAACAACGGAGACGTCACGGGTTTCAGCGCCGACGACGAGCTCAATGTGACCATGAACGATCTCTCGAACCTCGGAGCAGCCCTGGATGCCGCCGTGCAGGCGACCGGCAACGGCGTCACCTTGGGCGGGATCTCCTTCTCGATCTCGAACCAGTCGGCGTTGCTTGCCGCGGCGCGGGCGCAAGCCATGCTGGCGGCAAGGACTGAGGCGGACCAGGTTGCTGCGGGCGGGGGATTGGCGCTCGGCCCGATCGTCAAGATCACCGATCAGGAGAACGCCGGCCAGTACCTGTACTACGCGCCGAACGCCTTCGCGGGGGCGAACGCGGATGCGGCGGTGCCGGTGCAACCCGGTCAGCAGCAGATCTCGGTCGAGGTGACGGTTGTCTACCGGCTCGTTGCCTCCTGAGCACTGCCCGAGCGCCTCTTGAGCACCGCTCTTGCAGCGCTCCAAGGCGCCGACTGTCCCGATGCCTGTGTGGTGTCGCGGCAGTCGGCGCCACGGTCGGCCGGGTCGGCTTGGATCGCCGGGGCGATCTACGAAGCGTGGTCCCGTGTGAAACCTTGCCCTAATCTCCATCTCCGAGTACGCGAAACTGCCTCTTTTTTGCTTTGAAAGGACGTCATGGACGGTCCTGATCTCTCCCATCTTCTCGACGACGCAAGCTCCGGGGTGCCCTCTCGAGATGTGCTCGACGGCATCGTCCGCAGGCGTCGCCGCTCACAGGCTCGTCGCGCCCGTACCGCGGCGACGCTCGGCCTTGTCCTGGTCATCGCCGGCGCAGGCGTGGGCATCGGACTGAGCCGGAAGACCGGGACGACGTCGGCGCTCTCGCCGAATGCGGGGACGCGTCCCGGGCCGAGCATGCTCGGCACTTTGCCGGAGTCCGGCCATTCTCAGGTGGGCCTTCTCAGCGCTCCCGCGGGTCTCGGTTGGGTCGGCTCCAGCTCCGGGGCAGGATCGTTCGCTAACGCGAATTCCTTCCTGCCCGAGGAGAGCGCAGGTGCTCACAGCTCAGGCCAGCTGCGGGCGACGGGGACAGCCTCAGGCTTGGGCACTTCCTTGTGCGGCATCTGGGCCTGCCTGCCAAACTCGTCCAACGGGTCGTTTGGTGATGCTCTGCTTCGCCACCTGTTCACCCGCACGAGCGGTGGCGTCACCGTCCGGGCCTTCACGGCCCGCTGGGCCGCAGCGCCCCTTGAGCTAGTACCCGTTGCTTCCGGGACTGCCCCGGGCGGCTCCGTGCCTGGAGGGACAGGTTCTTCGTCGCCGGCAGGCGGCAGCAAGGGAACCTCAGGGGGAGCAGCGCCCGGTTCGACGACTGAAGTGGTGCCTTCCCCGCCGGTCACCGGGACGACCGGGACCACCGGGACCGAACCGGGCTCCTCGGTTCCCAGCTCTGTGGTGCCGGTGAGTTGCGCCGTCACGCGGGCCCTCGTCGTAGAGGTGTCCGATGGAGGTGCTGTCGGCGTCATCACAGTGCCGCTCGGGCCGTCGCTCGCGCGACCCATCACGGTGCTGTCGGACCAGGTGGTCGGCGTCGTGGAGCAATCCCCGATGGCGGTCGTGGTCGCACACACCGCGGGGCAGACCGCGGCCGTGCTCGCCGAGTTCACCGGGGGCGGGCAAGACGAGATGATGGTCGTCGACCAGTGGGCGGTGCTGGTCCACAAGCTGGCGGCGGCCAAGGCCGGTGGGACCGGTAGCCAGGGCGTCGCGACGATGCCAGGTCAGGCGGCGGTGTACGCGCTGTCCAGCAACGGGACGGTTCTCGAACACGCGGACCTGCCAGGATCCGGAGCCTTGGCGATGGCAGTGGCGACGTGCCTTGTGCCCTACGGCGCAGGGCACAGGCTTCCCGTCTCGCGTGCGCCGGGGTCCCCCGGCTCCGGTACGGCGGTTCCTCCCGCCAGGCACAACGGCGGCTAGCCCGATTGACGGCCGGGAGTCTTCCCGGTGGGACAGACTGTTGTCATCGACGACGACCGCAAGAGCGAGGTAGCCGGGGACTTCGTCACCGTCTACGAAACGCACTACCCGCGTCTCGTGCGGGCGCTCGAGATCGGTGGCTTGGACCGGCCCGCCGCCGAGGACGTGGCGCAGGAGGCCTTCGCCCGCACGCTCGGGCACTGGCGGCGCGTGCGCCTCGGGACGAATCCACCCGGGTACGTCTACCGCACGGCGTTCCGCCTCTCGCGCAGCCACTGGAAGCATGAGTACCCACTGGAGGTCGAACAGGCCTCCAGTCATGACACCGCAGCCGAAGCGGTCTCCAATCTGGCCCTTGAAGCCGCGCTGAGCCGGATGCCGGCGAGGCGGCGAGCATGCGCAATGGCGTGCTTCGTGGTGGGGCTCACGCCAAAGGAGGCGGCCCGCTCACTCGGGATCGCCGAGGGCACGGTGCGCAAGCAGTTGAGTCTCGCCAGAGACGACCTCAGGCACCTTGTCGGGGAGCCTAGAGATCCCTCGTGAACAGCCTTGATGGCGCGTCGGAACCCCCACAGGCTGGGGTGGGGTAGTGCCGGCTTGCCAGCGGAATGCTAAAGTCTCTCGCACCGTTCGATTGATATGCAGCAGGCGTGGACGTGGGCGGCAGCCCACGTTTTGTCATTTCTGGAGCAGGTAGGTTACCAAGGAGGCAGCGGCGATGGGGACGTCAGACGACGTAGAGCGCGTCGCCGCGCCGTTGCTCGCAGCCGCTGGCCTCGAGCTCGTCGATGTCGAGCTCCGGTCCGGCAACATCGTCGTGACGGTTGATAGCGAGGGTGGAATCGACCTGGATACCCTCGCGTCCGCGAGCAAGGCGATTTCGGCTGCCATCGACCGTGAGGGAGTTGGCCCGTCGAGCCGGTACGAGCTGGAGGTCTCGAGCCCCGGCCTGGAGCGGCGGCTTCGCCGACCAGATCATTTCCGCAGCTTCGTCGGCCACCAAATCTCGCTTCGGACCATGCCGGGGGTCGAGGGCGAGCGGAGGCTCGAGGGCGAGATCCTCTCCGCTGACGACCACGGCGTCGTCGTGACGGCGCCCGGGTCGCCTGACGGTTGCCGGCGACTCGCCTATGGCGACATCGAGCGAGCTCACACGGTCTTCGACTGGAGAGCGGCGTTGGCGAGTACCCCCTCGCCGACGGCTCGCACCGACCGGCGCCGGGACGCCAGGTCATCGTTGGTCGCGGCAGGCCGCGAGCGCGCCGGGAGAGAGACGGCGGACACGCTATGACCTCGACGAATTTCGACCTGCTGGAGGCGCTGCAGCAGATCGCCGTGGAGAAGGGAATCGCGGTCGACACGTTGTTCGACGCGCTCGCCAATGCGCTCGTAGCCGCCTACAAACGCCTGCCCCAGGCGGCCGAGGAGGCCGTCGTGACCATCGACCCGGACTCCGGGGAGATCCGCGTCTACGGCCAGGAGCTGGACGAAGAAGGAAACGTAACGCGCGAGTGGGACGACACTCCCGAGGACTTCGGGCGGATCGCGGCTCAAGCGGCTCGCCAGGTGATCCTCCAGCGCATCCGCGAAGCCGAGCGCGACCGGAAGTACGAAGAGTACGCAGGGCGCGAGGGCGACATCGTGACGGGGATCATCCAGCAGAGCGACAATCGCTACACCCTTCTCGACCTCGGCAAGGTCGAGGCCCTGCTGCCCCAGGCCGAGCAGGTCCCTTACGAGCGCTATGACCACGGTGCTCGCCTCAAGGCCTACATCGTCGAGGTCCGCAAGACGAGCAAGGGACCTCAGATCGTCGTTTCGCGCAGCCATCCCGGGCTCATCAAGCGCCTCTTCGAGCTCGAGGTGCCCGAGATCTCCAACGGGGTCGTCGAGATCAAGGCTTGCGCGCGCGAGCCGGGCCATCGGACCAAGATCGCGGTCTGGTCCAACGACGGCAACGTGGACCCGGTTGGTGCTTGCGTGGGCGCCCGGGGCGCGCGCGTACGCATGGTCACCACCGAGCTCCGCGGCGAGAAGGTCGACATCGTGCCGTTTTCGGATGACCCGGCCGAGTTCGTGTCACGGGCGCTTCAGCCGGCCAAGGTGAAGGAGGTCCTTCTCGACGAGGAGCGCGGCCGCGCGACGGTGATCGTTCACGACTATCAGCTGTCTCTCGCGATCGGCAAGGAGGGCCAGAACGCCCGCCTCGCCGCGCGCCTGACGGGGTGGCACATCGACATCAAGAGCGAATCCGAGGCTGCGGCCGAGGAGCATTACGCCGAGGCGGAGTGGGCCGAGGGTGAATGGGTCGAGCAGTCGGGGGAGATGGTCTGGAAGCCGGCCGAAGGCGGCGAGACGCTGTCGGCCGAGGCCTGGGCTGCGGGAGGGACCGCCGAGGTTGAGGAGGCAACCGGCGGGGCTGGACAAGCCACCGCCGAGGTTGCGAACGAGCTCGTCGCCGAAGCTGCCGAAGCGGCACAAGAGCTCGTGGCCGAAGCTGTCGAAGCAGCAGAAGAGCTCGTCGCCGAAGCTGTCGAGGTGGCCGATGAGCTCGTGGCTGAGGTTGTCGATGTAGTCGAGGAGCTCGAGACCGAAGCGGCTTCTGAGTCCCATGAGCTCGAGGCTGAACCGGGAGCGACGGGCGACTCCCTCCCACCTGCGGAGTCGGACGCCGCCACGCAACAAGGGCAGGGCTCGTAGCGGCACCGCTTCGAACTTGCATCGGGTGCCGCCGTGTAGCGCCGGCGTCGGAGCTCGTGCGCGTCGTGCACACCGGCGATGGCGGCCTCGCGGTCGGCGTCGGCCTTGAGGGGCGCGGCGCGTGGCTTTGTCGTGACACACCCGGATGTGCCGAGCTCGCCGACCGGCGTCGCGCGTTCTCGAAAGCACTTCGCCATCCCATCACGCCGGAGGCCGTCGACAGGCTGCGAGTCGAGCTGCGAGCTGGGCTGTTGCCACCCGAGCAGGCGCCGGCTCAGCCGCCCGAGTAACCGCCGGGCCCGCTGTGATCTCGTCGCCCGCGGCCGAACAAGCGGTCGAGGAAGGGATGTGCGGGCGACCCCGGCAATGGCGCGGCCTCGGGTGGTTCCGGGTCTTCGCCGGCGTCTTTGGGCGGGACCGCCGGGACCCAGTGTGACCCCACGATAAGGCCGGGCCTGCCGAGACCGAGGATTGGCGAGTAGATCGGCGCCTCCTCCCCGATGATCGGGGTGCCGGCGCCGCCTTCAGTCTGTTGGATACTGTCTCCGTCGCTGAGTGCCTGTTGCACTTCCGCCTCGGTCGGCGCGATCACCGCTTCGTCGTCTCCGAGGTCCACGTCGTCGAACTCCTGCAGCAGCTCGGTGACGAGCGCCACGTGCCGGGGATCGTTGGGCATGCCAGATCGTCGGAGCAGCTTGCGACCCTCGGGCGTGAGGCCGAGCTGGTCGTCGACGTACTCGACGACGCCGAGGCTGATCAACAGTGTCGCGGAGGCCGCGAATCCGGCCGGGTCCGGCCGCAAACCGCGCGGAGTGAACCCGTGCAGTGTCCAGATCACCTGTAGCAGCGGCGCCAGCTCCCCGCCATTTGCGCGCTCGACCGCCACCAAAGTCGCGCCTTCTTGGGTGCTGAACGACGGTCGCATCGGTCGCAATGTACCTCGGTGTCGCTCGAGGGAGACGGTCTCGAGCTCTGCTCGTCATTGGGATCCACCGATGCAGCGGGACCTGGACAGTCAGATGCCGGCGGAGGACCCGGTCGGCATTGACGGCTTGGCAATCCTGGCCTCGAGCCTAAGATGCATCGTCCGGTGTACGAGGCACCGCCGTTGTGTGAGAATAGAAGGTCGCGCCAGGCTCGGGATCCCGAACGCTGCGCTGCCCCTCGATCGGAGAGGACCGAACCACCAGTTGCCGAAGAAGATCCGCGTCTACGAGCTTGCCCGTGAGCTGGGGCTGACCAACAAGGAAGCCCTGGACATTTGCATCGACCTCGGGATCGGTGTGAAGAGTCACTCGTCGTCGATCGAAGACGCGCAGGCCGACCGCGCTCGGCGCAAGGCCGATCGCGAAGGGTTGCGGCGTGTCATTCAGCCCGAAGAGCCCGCGCCGGCACCCTCCGCGGCCCCAGCCGCGGCCCCAACCGCGGGCCCAGCACCCAGACGGGCCGGCGGATCCCAACGTACTGTGAGCCCGCCGTCCGGCGAGCAGCCTGGTGCCGAGCCAACCGCGCCCACGCCGAAGCCGGCCGGCTCCGGGGTGACAGACGGCGCCGTCCCCGCTCCAGCAGCGGAAGCCACGCCTGCGACCCACGAGCGTCGCCCGGGTCAGCGTCTGGTCGTGAGCAAGTCGGCGAGCGAGATCCTCGATCCGCTGCGGACAACCGCACCCCGACCGCCCGTCTCGCCTCCTGTGAGCACATCCAGGTCGGTGGCTCCCCCTTCTACCGTGAGGCCCGGGACCACCCCCGGCGGGCAGCGCCCGGGTGGCGCACCGGCTCCCGCCGCTCCTGCTCCCGCCGCACCTGCTTCCGTGGCTGCGCAGCAGGAGGGGACGGTGGCTACCTCTTCGGCGCCCACGGCCGCCCCGCCGGCACCCGATGCCGATCGCAAGGCGGCCTCGCCCCGTCCGGTCAGCCTGTCAGGCAAGCCCATCCCGCCGCCTCCGGGGCCTCGGTCGATCACCGGTCGTCGGATTCCACCGCCGCCAGGAGCGCGACATCCGCTGCCACCAGGCGGTCCAGGTTCGCGTCCGAGTACCCCCAGCTCCCGGCCGGGGATGAACCAGTCACGTCCCGGCACTGTCAGTTCCCGTCCCCCGGCTGGCCGGCAAGTGAGCCCGCGGCCCGGAGGAGGAGCGGTTTTTCCGCGCTCTCCTGGTCACTTCCCGCCCCGAGACGGCGGACGTCCCGCCGGTGGCCAGTACGGGGGCGGTGGAGCGCCTGGCACGCGCGGTGGCGGTTACGCCCCCGGTGGCCCGACAGGTGCTGCACGAGGTGGTCCTGTCGGGCGAGGACGTCCGCCCCAGCGGAGGCCACGCCGGCGCCGCCGCAACATGGAGGAGCTCGAGCCGATCCAGATAACGGCCTACCTGCCGTCGAGTGCTCCGGTTCCCGATCACGAGGTGATCGTGGAGCGAGGCTCGACACCACAGCAGCTCGGCCCGCGCCTGAACCGCTCTGCTGGCGACGTCGTGCGTTTCCTCTTGCTCCAGGGCGAGATGGTCACCGCGACCCAACCGCTCACCGACGACATGATCGGCCTGTTCGCCGCGGAAATCGGTGCACGGATCAGGTTGGTCGACCCCGGCGAAGAGCAGGAGGCTGCTCTCCGGGCCAAGTTCTTCGGTGACGAGGAACTTGAAGACGACGAAGAGGACTTTCAGACACGACCTCCTGTCATCACAGTCATGGGCCACGTTGACCATGGCAAGACGCTGCTGCTGGATCGGATCCGTCGGTCGAACGTGGCTGCAGGCGAGGCCGGCGGCATTACTCAGCACATTGGTGCCTACCAGGTGGAGTGGCATGGCCAACTGCTGACGTTCATCGACACTCCCGGCCACGAGGCCTTCACGGCGATGCGCGCCCGCGGCGCCAGCGTCACTGACATCGTGGTGCTCGTCGTTGCCGCCGACGACGGCGTGATGCCTCAGACCGTGGAGGCGATCAACCACGCCAAGGCCGCGAAGGTGCCGATCGTGACCGCGATCAACAAGATCGACCGGCCGGACGCGGATCCCAATCGCGTGCTTCAGCAGCTGTCCGAGCAAGGGCTCGTCCCGGAGGCCTGGGGTGGCGACACGATCACCGTCGAGATCTCGGCTCTTCAGTCCTTCGGCATCGACGAGCTGCTCGAGCAGCTCGTCGTGCTCGCCGAGGTGCTCGAGCTGAGCGCCGACACCGAAGTCGAAGCGAGAGGCTCCGTGCTCGAGTCGAACCTCGACATCGGCCGTGGTCCGGTCGCGACGATCATCGTGCAGCGCGGGACGCTCCGCATTGGCGAACCGATCGTGGCCGGCGCGGCGTGGGGCCGGGTCAAGGCGTTGATCAACGACCACGGCGACCAGATCAAGGAGGCCTTCCCCTCCATGCCCGTGCAGGTGCTCGGGCTGTCGGAGCCTCCGATCGCCGGCGACGAGCTCCGGGTCACCTCGGACCTTTCGATCGCCCGTACCGTCGGTGACGCTCGTGAACAGAGGCTGCGCTTCACGACGCTCGCACAGGCCTCGACCATGTCGACGAGCCCGGGCGCGAAGCTCGAGGACCTCTTCGAGCAGATCCGTAAGGGCGAGACCGCGACGCTCACACTTGTGTTGAAGGCCGACGTGCAGGGCTCGCTCGAAGCGGTCACCCAGAGCCTTCTCAAGCTCGAGCGGGACGACGTGAAGGTGGCCTTCGTCCATCGTGCCGTTGGAGGCATCACCGAGAGCGACGTGACGATCGCAGCGGCATCGGGCGCGACGATCATCGGTTTCAATGTCCGTCCGGATCGCAGGGCGCGCGAGCTTGCCGAGAGTCACAAGGTGGAGATCCGCACCTACGAGATCATCTACAAGCTCATCGAGGACGTGCAGGCGGCAATGGTCGGGATGTTGGCTCCCGTGATCGAGGAGATCGTCACCGGCGACGCCGAGGTCCGCGCCGTGTTCCGAGTCCCGAGACTGGGCGCCGTCGCCGGGTGCTACGTCACCAACGGCGTCATCGCCCGAGGCTCCAAGGTCCGCTTCCTCCGGGAGGGCGTGGTCATCTGGAAGGGTGCCGTCTCCTCGCTGCGGCGTTTCAAGGACGATGTTCGAGAGGTCCAGGCCGGCTTCGAATGCGGCATCGGTCTCACCGACTTCCAGGACTTGAAGGAAGGCGACGTGATCGAGACCTACGACGAGCGGGAGATCCCCCGCAGCTGAGCGGCCACGGACATGACCGCCCTCGAGCGGTCGGCCGACGCCGAGTGAGGATGCGCTGGGTCAAGTCGATCGGGGGCGCAGTCGAGGCGCGTCGTAGTCGAGTCCAGCTCACGGAGTGAGAGCACCTGCGGGCGAACCGCTCATTCCGCTTCCGATCGCTCTCTCGAATGCGGGTGTCCCGGGTCTACGTCGCGCTGTTCGCGTTCCTGGTGATCCTGGTCGCCTTCGAACGGCCAGGGGACCGGTCGTTTCTCGCGGGCTTCTTGGTGGTCTATGGAGCAGTGGCTGTGGGCCTGCTCGGCTCTGTGTGGTTTCCTGCACGAAGACTGTGGAACAGGTATCCGGACTTGCGTGGACCAACCCACCAGGAGTTCTCCGAGCAAAGGGCCCCGTT
>Ga0181524_10000894_pt1 | contig 35321 bp, 27 predicted proteins | sample PEATcosm2014_Bin_34_FD_119761 | JGI IMG/M metagenome (GOLD analysis project Ga0181524, IMG submission 119761) | Peatland microbial communities from MTU Mesocosm Facility, Houghton, MI, USA - PEATcosm2014_Bin05_60_metaG | ecosystem: Environmental > Terrestrial > Soil > Wetlands > Peat | place... | reverse complement strand
GGCATATCCGCTTCTCCTTCAATAGCCATGCAGCACTACGCTGCGATGCGTGGACCCATTCCTCTCGTCCGGCCCGCCTGTTTGTTTGTGGAGCGACACGGACATCCGTGCGGCCAACAAACAAACCGATCGGCAACGTCGCAAGTCTCCACGCTATTGTACGCTAGAGCGTTGTCCACGGGCGTCGACAGCCTCACAAATCGCGTCCCGGCGCCAAAATCTGTCGAATCCGTAGCGAGGAGCTACTCCGACGGCGTCAGCTTGATCAGGACCGCTCCATGGGAGTTGATCGTCGCCCGGATCACGCCGTTGACATTGCTGAGGTTCTTCTGACTCCACAAGTCGCGGGCCCGCAGCGTACCAGGCATGCCGACGCGGCGCAGCTTGTCGAAGTCCACGGTCTCGGCTTGAGGCCCGCGATTGAAGAACCCCATGATCTTGGAACCGTCCTCCAAGTCCTTCATGTAGATGTCCACCGCCCCAATTGTGTCCACGCAAACCGCCTGTTTCCCGAGAGCGTCCTGGTCCACCGCGAGCAGTTCGTCATTGGTCAGCAGGCTCAGCGTGAACGGGTCGAGCCTATCCATATCGCATCCGATCAGCAGCGGGGCCGACTGCATGCACCACATGCTGATGTGGGTATATTGTTCATCGGGGGTCAGGCTCGTCATGTGCAGAGCCGGGCCCCAGCCTACATAGCCCACCACCAGCATATCCGGATCGTTCCAGTGGCCCGGACCGGCGAACGGCGCCCACCGGTCGCCCGAGAAGGCGATCCTGCTCACGACGCGCCACTGGTCGGTGATGTCGCCGGTAGTGCGCCAGCAGTTGGCCGATTTCGCCCAGTCGGCAGCGTGCTCAAACGGGACGGAGTTGGACAGAGAGAAGATGGTGTCTCGCTTGCACGCCCGCAGCGCCTTGTTCATCTCAGATACGTGCTCGAAGTCGACGGGATTCCAGTCATACTTGAGATAGTCGAATCCCCACGCCGCCCACTGTTTGGCATCGTTTTCGGCAAACGAGGTTTTCCCGAACTGCCAGTACTTCCGGTCCGTCATCTCCTTGTCCCACGCGCCCGAGGGGTCATCGCTGGACCCGCCGGGGAATCCTGCGTACGACGTCATCCACGGCGTGGAGTAGATTCCCGCCTTCAGCCCGAGGTTGTGAATCTCGTCGCAGAGTCCCTTCATGTCCGGGAACTTCTCGTTGCCCTGAAGAGCGTTGAACTCTCCGCCCCGTTTGCCCTGCCAGGTATCGTCAATGTTGATGTACGTCCAACCGTGGTTGATCAGCCCGGTCGAAACCATCTGTCTGGCCGACCGCAGGACCTTGTCCCGATTGACCGATCCCGCCCAGCAGTTCCAACTGTTCCAGCCCATAGGCGGAGTCAGGCAGATCCGGTCGCCCACGATGATCCGAAACTTCTTCTCAGCCGATCCCTTGACGTTCCTGGCCTTCAGGGCGACCTTGAACTCGGCCTTGTCGGCCAGTTCGCCGGTGATCCGCCCGGTGGCCGCGTCAACCGCCAGCCCCTGGGGCAAACCATCAACGGCAAACTCCATCGGCCGGTCCCCGGTGGCGGGAATGGTGTACAGAAACGGCGATCCCGGGCGAACGCCGAACACCGCAGGGCCATTGATCCGAGGCTCGGACGGGGCAGGCGGAGTCAGGATATTCGCCGAATTATCCCCCGCGAAAGCGGACAGCCAAATGGCGAGCACCCCAATTCCAATCGCCGCTGTCTTCATCATGCGCCGTCTCCTCAAGAGATGAAAAGCTCGCTCTCAAGTGGACTCTTTCCGAACTCAATGGAGTTTTATCGTTTCCTCGTATACTTCCTGATATCGAGTGCGACCGCCGCAATGATGATGAGTCCCTTAGCGATCTGTTGCCAGTAGGCTGAAACGCCCAAGACTACGAGGCCGTTATTGAGTACCTCGAAGATCAGGACGCCGGTGAGTACGCCTCCCGCCGTTCCGATACCGCCGTTCGTCGAAACGCCTCCAATTACGCACGCCGCGATCGCGTCCAGTTCATACATGTTGCCGTAGTTGTTGGTAGCCCCGCCGGAACGGGCGGCTAAGAGCACTCCGCCGAGACCGTAGAGGAGGCCGGCGATGACGTATACCGATATGAGGGTTTTCTTCACGTCAACGCCCGAAACGATAGCGGCGTCGCAATTGCCTCCGACCGCGTAAAGATTCTTCCCGAGCCTCGTTTTGTTGAGCATGATCCAATAGAAGCCTAAAATAACGGCCGCGATCAGGATGATCGTCGGTATCGCGAAAACATCCTTGAATCCCAGGGAACCCGATCCGAGATTCGTGAAATCCGCCCGCAGGCCGCCGAGCGGCTGGGCGCCCATCGGCGGCCGGTCCACGTAGAGCGACGCCGCGCCCCAAACGATGATCATCGTCCCGAGTGTCGTGATGAACGGAGGAACTTTGAGGTGCGCCACGACAAAACCGTTGAAAGCGCCCACGATCAACCCAACGCTCAAGCCGGCGATGATCGGGATCAGCAAGGGCAGGTCAGGCAGATGCGGGTACAGCTTGCTTGCGTAATCGGAGCGCTGGATCAACGACGCCGAGATGACCGCCGCGAGGCCTACCGTCCTGCCGGCCGAGAGATCCACCCCCTTGCTTATGAGGATGCCGCTGGCGCCGAGGGCGATGATGGCGCGAACCGACGAGATTCTGAGGATGTTGCCGACATTCTCCAGGGTGAGGAAGCTCGGCTTCAAGATGCCGATGATGATGACGATGCCGAAAAGCACGAGGACAATCGCATTCCTGCTGGAGAATTCCCGCACCGAACGCGGGGTAATGCCGCCGAGCATATCGGATGCGCTCTTACCCATCTCCGTCCCCAACTTATGTGAACTGCGTCGCGAGCGTCATGATGCGCTCCTGCGTCGCTTCTTTGCCATTCACAATACCGGTGACCCGGCCTTCGCACATGACCATGATGCGGTCGGACATGCCGATCAACTCCGGCATTTCCGAAGAAATCATGATGACGCTTTTCCCGCGTTTCGCAAGGTCGGCAATGATGGTGTAAATCTCGTATTTCGCGCCGACGTCAATGCCGCGGGTCGGTTCGTCGAGGATCAGTATTTCCGGTTCGGTCAGCAACCACCGCGCGACGATCACTTTCTGCTGGTTGCCTCCCGAGAGGCTTTCCATAGGCGTTGCAGAAGAAGGCGTTTTGATTCGGAGCATGGCGATGCTCTTCGTGACGTCCGTTTCTCCCTGTTTTTTGTCGAGAAGCCGCGTTCCGCGGACATACCGGTCCAGATTGGCGATCAGGGTATTATCGAATACCGAAAGGACGGAAAATACTCCCGTCGCCTTCCGGTCTTCCGTAAGAAGGGCCATTCGGTTCTTCTTCGCCGCTATGGGATTATTGATCTCGATACTCTTTCCCTCAATCCGGATATTCCCGGCTCGAATGTCCCTCAACCCGAAGATCGCTTCAACCAGTTCGGTACGCTGGGCTCCTACGAGACCGCCGACGCCGAATATCTCGCCCTTTCGGAGATCGAAGGATACTTCCCTGAATGATTTCTCGGCCGTAGAGGTCAGGTTCTCGACCCGCATGACGACGTCGCCGGGTACGTTTTCCCTCGGGGGGAAACGGTGTGTGAGATCCCGCCCGACCATCCGGCTGATGATTAAATCGGTCGTCAGCTCCTTCGCATTGTAGGTTCCGACGTTCCTGCCGTCGCGCATGATCGTCACTTCATCCGCGATTTCGAGAATTTCTTCGATCTTATGCGAGATGTAGATGATCGAGACACTTTCGCTTCTTAGTCTCCGGATGATCGTAAAAAGGTGCTGAACCTCGTTCTGAGTGAGAGAAGAGGTAGGTTCATCCATAATGATGACCTTAGCGTTGTATGATATGGCCTTGGCGATTTCCATCGCCTGGATTTGTGAAACAGATAAATCGAGCACCTTCATATCCGGGGCGATATCCAATTTCAAGTTTTCGAGGACCGTCTTCGTAGCCGCGTACATTTTCTTATGGTCAACCAGCTTCACCACACCGTAATTCCTAAGAGGAAACCTTCCTAGCCAGAGGTTTTCCATTACGCTTCGGAATGGAACGGGCAGAAGTTCCTGGTGAATCATGGATATCCCGGAGTCCAAGGCCTGACTCGTGGCATCGAAAGAAACACGCTTCCCGTCCAGTACGATCTCTCCCTTGTCCGGAACGTAGATGCCGAACAGGCACCTCATCAACGTCGATTTTCCGGCGCCGTTCTCTCCTATTAGCGCATGGACCGACCCGGCCCGAACTTGAATCGAAACGTCATCGAGCGCTTTAACGCCCGGGAAGGTTTTGGAGATACGGCGCATTTCAAGGATGAATTCGCCGCTCGCCATAGCGTGGTAGCGTCCCTTCATGAGAAGTAAAAAAGGATGTACGTCGAAGCGCACACCCCTTGCTTAAGGAATCGAGCACCTCACATTCCCACCATACGCTATCTCTTGAATTGTTTGAAATTGTCCCTCGTAACCTTTACGTACGGCACCCAGATGTACCTGCCGGTGGCGGAGACGTTGCCATCCTGATCCGCAAGCGGAGCCACACTGGTCTTGACCTCCTTCGCGCCCGTCGCTAGGGCACAGGCCAGTTCATACGTAGCGAGTCCCTGCCGCTCGGCATCGTTCAGGACGGTCCCGAGAAGGGTGCCCTGCTCGATGGCGTCGAGGGCCGGCGGTGTGGCGTCCACGCCGACGACCGGCATGAATTTGTCGCCCTTGAAATAGCCGGCGGCCTTGAGGGCTTCAATGGCGCCCAGCGCCATGTCGTCGTTATTGGCGAACACGACTTCGATCCTGCCCTTGTAAGCGGTGAGGAAGGCGGCCATCTTTTCTTGGGCTCTTACGCGATCCCACATCGCAGTATCTTCGGCGAGCTTTTCAACCGGGATCCCGGCGGCTTCGACCGCTTTGATCGAGTACTCGGTGCGGAACTTCGCATCAGTGTTGCTCGGATCGCCAATCAGCATAACGTACTGGATTTTTCCGTCCTTGTTAAGGTCGGCGGCGGGATGCGTCTTCCAATAATCCGCAATGATCTCGCCTTGATAAGTGCCGGACTGTTGGGCCTTCGCGCCGACATAGTACACCTTGTCCCAGTTCGCCATATCCGCGGCGGCCGGTTCGCGGTTGAAAAGCACGAGGGGGACGTTTTTTCCTTTCGCCTTCTCGATGATGACCGATACGGCGGAAGGGTCAACCAGATTAACGGCGAGGGCGGTGCAACCTTGAGCCAGGAACTGGTCAATCTGATCATTCTGCTTCGGCTGATCGTACTGGCTGTCCTGCACGGAGATCTCGATATTGCCTTTCGCGGACGATTCGATCTTGTTGCGCACGTAGGACATGAAAGTATCGTCGAATTTATAAATCGCGACGCCGATCTTCGGTTTCGCCGGGGCCTTTTCGCAGCCGATGACGGCGAACACCAGTGCAAGCATTGTGAGCGCGAGCAACCGCTCTTTCACGTGTAACCTCCTGCTTTCGCCCTGAACGTTTACCGCGAACGTTTCGAAGAACGAGGTCAAAAGTTAACCAGAACCGTCACGTCATCGTGGATCGGCCGAGGAGCTATCCTCACATGAATCGTATGTGTGCTTTCATCGTAATCCGTTAAATAGTCCGTCTCAGATTGCTCGTGCCTGACCGCGACATCGCGCGGTTTGGCGGTCTCGCGCAGTTCCACCTGGTAAGATCGCTTTTCGACCTGCCCTGCATAACTGCCCTTCGACGGCGAAATGATCACGGCCACTTTGTTCTCCGAGCGCCGATACGTCAACACGGTCTGTGAAGATTCTCCCTTTAGATATCCGGTCGTCACGCCGTCATCTTCGTACAGTGTCGTGCTGGCGCTTTGCCCATCGGCTCCCGGGTAGCAGCGGACCACCAAATTGGTGAGCGCAGCTGCCGTCATTCGCTGCCTGTACGGTTGCAAGGGGACCGGCACACCTCCTCTGGCATACAACGGGAACCGGTTGATATCCGCCGAAACCGTTTCGGTCCGGTCCCCTGAGAAATGCCGGCCGCTAAACCAATCGTACCATTCGCCGGGCGGGAACCAGACCGTCTGCTGCGCGACCTTGTCCGGCCCCTCTCCGGGTGACGTAATCGGCGCAACCAGCAAGTTGTCGCCGAAAAAGTACTCTTGCGGATTGTGGTACGCTTCTTCCCTGTCGGGGTACTCGATGTACATCGGCCGGTTGAGGGGCACTGACTCCGTGCAGCTTTCCCAGACGCTGGAATAAATATAGGGGAACAGTTCGGAGCGCAGGTGAAAGCTGATGCGCATCGAATCTTCCGCTTGCCGGCTATACGCCCACGGACGACGATCCATGTCCGCCGCGCGAGTGGAATGCGAGCGCAGCGCGGCTGATGTGGCGCCAAACTGGACCCACCGCGTATAGCTTTCCTCGTTGCGGCCGCCCATGTGCCCGCCAATGTCGTGCGACCAGAAGAAGCACCCGACATTTCCGGCGGTCGAGGTGAACGGCACCTCGAACGTGAGCATATCCCAACCGGTGTCCGCGTCGCCGGAGAAATGGATGGGATGGCGATGGTCACCCCACCCGGCCCAACGGCTGAAACTTTGACCGCGTACGTCGTTCCGGCTTGTGTGCCGATAGTAGTATTCATTCAACCAGGCAAGGTTGGTCAAATGCGGCAGACTGCGCGTGTAAGGAAATTGCTGCCAGTCCAACCACCAGAAATCCACGCCTTCCTTTTCCAAGGGATCGTGCGTGTAATGAAAGAAGGTGTCGAGGTACTTTTTGTCACCGGCATCGAACGGCAACGTCCGCCCCGTAGAGGGATCCTCCCCCATGGCTTTCATGAAATCCCCGTATATCTGTTCGTGAGGCTGCACGCCATCGGCCGGATGATCGTTTAGCGTCACATGCAGCTCTTGCTCATGGAACCACTGGAGAAGCCCTTCCGGATCGGGGATAAGATCCCGGTCCCATGTGTAGCCGGTCCATATCTGGTGCGCGTGTGCCGATGCGTTGAGCTGCGTGAGGTGCCAGTCCATATCCATGACGATTACATCGAGCGGGAAATCGTGCTGGCGGTACTCTTCTACAATATCCCGGTAATCCTGCGCCGCGTACGGCCAATACCGAGAGTACCATGCGCCGAGGACATACTTTCGCGGAAGCGGCACCACACCGCCGATACGCGTCAGGGCTCTCAACCCCGCCTTGTAATCCGTCCCATAACCGAAAAGATACCAGTCCGTGCTTCCGTTTTCCGGGCGCTCCTGGACCCAATCGGCCGTCAGGAGAGGGCTTTGCGAATCATCCAGCAGATACCAGCCGTCACGCGACAACACGCCGTCGTCCAGATCCACCGGACCCTTCACGCGATCCAGCGTCCGGATCGTCCCACCCAGGTTTTCCTGGTTATTCTCACCGGGGCACCAGTCCACCCAATTTTTGCCTTGCGCGATTTGCGCGTGCAGATTCTCTTGGGTCAACGGCCTGCCGTCGGGACGGTATCGCAGCCGGATTTTCCCCGTATCAATGACCACGTCGTCGCCGTCACGGCTCAATTTGAAATCATTCCAAGTAGCGTCACGCCCGACGGCGAAAATAGACTTGGCATCCACAAATTTACCGTCCGCCGCATATTCGATCCGGATACACTCCGGCGCGATGACCGTAAACCGCGCGTCGCCGATCACCACCTTCGCATCCGGTTGTCCCGCATACGCCGGGGCTACCGCGGCCAGAAAAGCGACAATGAGAACCTGCCTCATAATCCTATTAACCCCTTGGAAAGGCCCTGACCACATGCAGGGTTTGAAAGAGCTTTGCTCTGTTGAAAACATCATGTTTCAGCCTATGCACAGGTCATTCCCGCGAAGGCGGGAATCCAGAAATCCTCCGCACAACGTGGATTCCCGCCTTCGCGGGAATGACAATGACACAGCAGCAAAAAGTGTTGCAGCTATGTTTTCAACAGAGCAAAAGAGCTTCTATTTAATTGTGATTGTGTCCTTCAGTACAATGTCGCGCTCGGATACGGCAGCTTCGATGCTGAAAGTGCCGCCGGAGTCCACTGTCCAATCTTTTTTGTCCGGGCTCCAGTAGGCGAACGCATTCCGTGGCAGAGTGATTTCGACACGCTTGGTCTGGTCTGAGTCGAGCGTCACCTTGCTGAAACCTTTGAGTTCTCGCAATGGGCGTGGCAGGGGGGGATTCTCTTGCCCCACGTAGATCTGCACCACTTCGGCCCCGGCACGTCGGCCGGTGTTCCTGACATCCAGAGAAACTTTCACATTCGAACCGGCCTTCTTAGTCTTCAGATTGGAAAGCTGGAAGGTCGTGTAACTCAGGCCATATCCGAATGGGAAAAAGGGATCTTTGTTTGCCTTATCGTACCCGCGATAACCGTAGAAGATCCCTTCGGTATAGGGTTCGATCGGGTAACCGCCGTTTGGTGGAGTCGTTCCGGGATAATACGCGAAGGCGGGGTTATCCTCGAATGTCCTGTCGAACGTCGAGCAGAGCCGGCCGGATGGATTGACATCGCCGAACAACACGTTTCCAATCGCGATGCCGCCTTCCTGGCCCAAGTACCATGCCTGGAGAATCGCGGCGACACCCTGACACCAACCGGTCATGCCCACGGCCGCACCGCTGTTGTTGACGACGATGGTGCGTGGATTCAACGCAGCGACTCGGGAGACAAGGTACTGCTGGAGTGCGGGCAGATCGAACGAGCGATCTCGGCCTTCGGACTCTATAGCCCGGTTCAACCCAACGCAAACAATCGCTGCGTCAGCGGTTTTCACGGGGGACAGGTCCGGTATCGCCGACGCCACCGGCTGGAGACCGGCCTTGATCAACAATCCGCCGCCGCCTCGTCCACCGCGGGTTGGAGGATTGGCCAGGGCGCGATACTTGATCTGGATGGGCGTCGGCCGGTTCTCCTGGAGATGAACCATCTGGCCATTGGTGTTCTCGATGGTCCGTCCATCAACCGTAATGACCGGCCTGCCCGCCGTACGGACTACCCAATCGCTTTCTTCAGGTGAAACCAGCACGCCGCTCCACGCGAACGTGGCGTCGCGCCCGGCCGGAACGTTGAATGGCAATTGCCCGCGCTCCCAGGTGATATTCACTGAGGTCTGGACCGAAGGGGGAAGCGACACCGGGGGACCCTCTCCTGTCACCTCGACAGTGAGCGTCAGTCCGGGCGGGCCATTCGGAGCCGTGCGCGCGTTGGCGAACGTCGCGAACACGGCTTGATCGGCGTCCTCCGGCATCGGCAGGTGGATCACTTTCACGTTGTTCCCTGCAGCTCGAGTGATTCCCTGGAAATAATCGGCCTCAGGTATGCGTCCGTCGAACGGCGTCACGTCGCCGCTGCCGCCGCCTCCGATATTGATCGGAACGCTGCCGGGCGCAGACGAGGAATTGGGCCCCAGGACGACGATGGTTTGGAGCTTGCTCCGGTCCAGCGGCAACGTGTCACGGTCGTTCTTCAGCAGCACAATGGATGCCTGCGCGACATCCAATGCCACCTTGGCCGATTCAGGGGAATCCATCGGTAGAGCGGAATTCTTCTGCTCCCAGCCGGCATCGAGCCAGCCTGCGGCGGCGGCCGTGCGCAGGATGCGATGCACGGCCCCGTCAAGGTCTGATGGCTCGATCGTGCCGGCGGCCAGTGCGGCTTCAATGTTCTTTGCGGAGAGGTTCTCGCCCCACGGCATTTCCAGGTCGAGCCCCGTGGCCAGGTCCGTGACCGAGTGCGACGCGCCCCAGTCGGACATCACCAGCCCTTTGAAACCCCACAGCTTCTTGAGCGTCAGGTTCAACAACCAATCGTTATTGCTGGCGTAACAGCCGTTGAGGCGGTTATAGGAGCACATCACCGCGACGTTGCCGCCCTCGATCACCGCTTTCCTGAACGCCGGCAGATAGATCTCCTGTAACGTGCGTTCGTCAACCTGCGAGTCCACCGAGGTCCGGTTGCTCTCCTGGTTGTTGGCGGCGAAATGCTTGATCGTGGGAACGACGCCTTGTGCCGCACATTGTTTCACCCAGTCGACCGCGATGACGGACGCCAGATAAGGATCTTCGCCGAAGTACTCGAAGTTGCGGCCGTTGACGGGCACACGGCAGATATTAAGCCCGGGGCCAAGCTGGAAATGACTTCCACGCGCCCGCGCCTCCAAGCCGATCGCTCTGCCATAAGCCGCGGCCATATCAATATCCCACGTTGCCGCCAACGCCACACCGGCCGGAAATGCGCAGGCGCGCGGCGGCGGATTACCAGGACCGTTCCGGACGCCTTGCGGACCGTCGGACATGTAGAACGTGCCGATTCCCAATCGCTCGATCGGACACGTCCTATAACCGTCTCCGCCGACCAGCTGGACCTTCTCTTCCAACGTCAACTGTTTCAGCAACTGGTACGCCCGTTCGTCCGGCGTTCCCTTGGTGTCCTGCGCTTTGACGACCGGTTCCGGCGCAGGCAATTGCGCCGGGCCGGACTGGCAACCTATCAGGACAAATACCGACAGTACTGCCAGAATCTTTCCCATCGTTCAGTTCATTTCCTTCGGATGTCAGGCCGCGTCCAAGAGTTGGTGGAAATCGAGCACCCGCGTGCCCCTGTTCGACAGCTCATTCCCGCCATACAGATGGCGGGCAGGCCTGGCAGCATCCTACGTCGCCTCCAACTACCTGTCAAGGACCGACCGGCCGAAGGTCTCCTAGACCGCTTCCTTGGCCGCCTGAACGATATGGCCTCTCAATTCTTCGTCCATCTGCACGCCACGCCGCTTCATCCGATCCTGCTCCAAGGTTGTCCAGATCAGGGTGAGCGCCATCATCTCAGACCGTAGATGCAGGGCCTTCGGATCATGAACTCTTCGAGTTCCGGTATCGTGTAGACCTTCTCGATGCCGTCGTAGTTCGGGCGTGGGTGGGCTTTCAGGTAGGCCTCAGCGATGCTTCGCGCTTCTTCTCGGATCACGCAAGGCACGGTGTTCACCAGGTATGAACGTTACCCCTGTCTTGGGCAACGATGTTGACGGCCTTCTGGCCTTGTGATCCCCACATAAAGATCTGCGCCCCACCTCCCTTTGCAGGATCAATCGTGCCGATGGAAATAGCCGGGCCATCCTGGCGGCTCCTGCCGTAGATAGCCATGAACCCTCCGGTAGCGTCTGCACGGATGACAATAGCTGGCTGCCCGTCGATGACCATGACCTTGTTGTGGGCGAGGCCGTGAATTTCGTCAACGAAGGTCGGAATGCCCACGTTCTGAAAGAAGGTCGCCGAGGAGTACTTCAGCGTTGCGTTCTTCATCGGGGATCTCTCCTTCATGCCGTGGCAGGTCACGCGCCCTCCTCCACGTGCGAACCGGCCCACTTTACGCAATTCCGCAGCAACTCTTCGCCCTGCTCCGGCGTCTTCACGAATGTCCGAACGAGCAATCCTTCCGGCCGCAAGTGGCGCACAAGGTACTCCACGTGCTCCACCGGCGCCTCGATTTCCAAGCACCGTCCGGCCGCTTGCACCCGGCGGTAGAGGGCGAGCCACGCCGGGCCGTTCGGCGCAGCGCCGCTCCCCGGCACGTACTGAATGCAACGGATGTACGGTCGCGCCAGCAGGGCTGGCAGGTGCTTGATCGCCAGCGGGCCGTCGAGGTGATACCACAGAAACGCGTAGTGCTCCGCCAGCAGGTCCAGTTCGGTCAGGACCCACTTCTCGAAGAGCGCCGGCGAGATCATGCACGACATGTCTGACTGCGTCCCCATGAACGGCTCGTGGTGCCAGAGACCGGGGTAGCCCATCGTCGTTCCGTGCTGGCGGCTGGCGATCAACCCGTGCACGTGCTCCAGCATCTCGTGGAAGCGCGGGAAGCACTCGACCAACCGTCGCGCACAGAGGTCCGGATCCTCGACCAGCTCCATCAGGAACTCGTCCGTCCCGCGCAGAAGCATGAGGAGATCGTTGAGAGGCACATTACTGGTCAGACCGACGAGGAACTTCCCCTCGCCCGCATCGAGCAGACGCTGGATCACGCGGTCGAGCTTCGCGCGCCACGGGCACGACGGGCCGGGGTCCCACGGGATCGGCCCGTCCATGTGGTTGATCATGTGCGGGTGCCAGACGGTGTTCTCGACGAACTTCACGCGGTCATCGCACCCGAGCGCGTACCCGCCCATCAAGAAGCCGGGCGTCGGCACTGCGTCGCCGCCGAACCACGTGGCCTCCATCATCGCCAGCCATTGGCGCACGACGTAGTCCGGGTCCAGGTACTTTGTCTCCCATCGCTCCGGCGGCGCGGGCCAGGCTACGGCCTTCCCGGAGGGCGCTCGCACGTCCATCAAGGGGCGGTCGGTCGCTTGCGCATCCCAGAAGATCGCCCAGCGCTTCCGGGCCGCGGGCCAGTCAGGCTTGTGGAGCAGTGGTCCGTCGCCGTTCTTCATTTCATGGTTCCAAGGAACAGATTCGCAGGCGTTTGCGCACCATGAGTTCTTTCTGTTCGGGGACGGTGGTGACCTCCTCGATGCCGTCGCAGTTCAGTCGTGGATGGGCCGCCAGGTAATCTTCGGCAATTCTGCGGGCGTCCTGGCGGGTAGCGACCCGCCGGCGTCGAACCGGCGGGTCACCGAGTCGGCTGCAGTCAACTTCGACTACTTCCAGTCGTCGGTCCGAAACGGCGAGGCGGGAAGGCCCTCCCTGTTGTAGAGGTCCGCGCCGTCGGGGTTCATGGCGAAGGCATAGCGGACGGCGACGGGCGCGGAGACTTCGGGGCTGCTGACGAGGACCGTCGCGCCGTCTATGACCGCATCGGCCCAGTGCCAGACCTGGTCGGCGCCGGCGACGGCGAACCACTTGAGCTTGCCGCCGGGGACTTCACTAACGGGCTCGAGCCCCTTCTTCTCACCGACGATGAGGCCGCTGCCGACGCTGTCGAAGCTGACGCGGATTTTGTTCCCTTCGACGGCGAAGCTCTTGTAGAGCGGGCCGCTGTAGATGACGTCCTTGCCGTAGGTCTTGGCGAGCGCCCAGACGGCGAGGCGATGGCCGACATCCTCCTTGTCCCTCGGGTGAACGTCGTCGGCGTTGCCAATGTCAATGATGACGGCCATGCCGGTATTCGGGATGGAGAGCGCCTGGAGCTGGGCCTCGCGGAGGCGCGCCCAGCCGTCGCCGCCGGCGGGCTTGTTCGCGTCGGAGCGCTGGTAGCCGGCGAGTTGGACATAGAAGAACGGGAAGTCGCCTTCCCCCCAGAGCTGGCGCCAACCGCCGACGAGAGCCCGCGTCTTATGGAGATAGGTGACGCCTTCGCCGCCGTTGCTTTCGCCCTGATACCAGATGGCGCCGCGGAGGGCGACGGGAATGATCGGGGCGATCATGGCATTGAAGATGACGGTCGGCTCGGTGTTGTCGCCGGTTTTCGGGGCGGGCAGCATGGGAGGCGCGGGGGGCGGCATTTTCTGAGCGTCGAGGGCTGCCTCGGCGGAGGGGATCCAGGCTTTGAGCTGCGCGATGCAGGTCTTGTAAGCGTCGCGGCCGATTTCGGTCATCGGGTTCCAGGATTCGATTTTCCGGGCGATGTCTTTGATTTCCGGCTCGGTGGCTTCGAGCTGGAATCCCTGCGGCGGCGTCCAGGGCTCGATGCGCGTGCCACCCCAGCTGTCGTTGATGAGGCCGACGGGGACATCGAGCTGCTTGGCGATCTCGCGCCCGAAGAAGTAGGCGACGGCGCTAAACTGCCCGACGGTCTCGGGAGAACACGGCGTCCATTTGATGTTTAGCTGCAAGTCATCCACGGGTAAGGGCGCGATGATGCGGTCCACCTCGATCTGGCGGATGGCGGAGTTCGTGGCGGTGGACTTGGTCGTGTCGAAGCTCAGGCAAGGCCCGCCCGACCAGCCCTGAACGGGGAATTCCATGTTCGACTGGCCGCTGCAGAGCCAGACTTCGCCGACGAGCACGTCCTTGAGCGTGAGGATGTTCTCGCCGGAGATGGTCATGTCGCGCGGGGTTTTGCTGGCAGGCATGGCGTCGAGGCGGACGATCCACTTGCCGCTCGCGTCGGCGGTCGCCGTCTTTTCCTGATCGGCAAAGCGGACCGTGATTTTTTCGCCCGAATTCGCCCAGCCCCAAATGGGGACGGCCATGTCGCGCTGGAGGACCATGTCGTCGCCGAAGATTTTCGCCACGCGAACGGCGGCAAATGTCCGCCCGGCCCACAGGAGCGTTCCGGCCGCCAACACGAACGCGCACCACATTCTGCGACGCTCTGAGCAAAGCATTAAATGCCTCCAGAAAAAAGAAACTGCGCCGGTTGGGCGAAAGCCCATGTTGTGCACGACGCTAACGATGCGAGGGCGACTCGAAGCACCCGTGCGTCTCCTTAAATCCAGTTCCTCAGCCTTGTCGTTCCGTTCCCATGGCCGCGTGAATTTTCATGCTTGCCTCGTGCCGCCGAGCAGCCGATATGACCACCGCCCAGATGATGGTCAGGCATCAAATGTCGGATTCTGACCAACAAAACCCCGCTTGTCAAGCGGAATTCGCGTGGGGTATTCTGGGGAATTGCCCTTCAAAGCGTGCGTAAGCCATTGTTCTGTAATAGGATACGCCCACGCGCACCCCTCGCGCGCATGATGGGAAAGAAGAGCCGGAGCGGTTTACCGAAGGTCCTATGTGGCCAAGTTCTCTTTTCAGTCGAACCTGACCCTCGTGATGGTGAGGAATACCTGTATTGTTCTGGATTCCCATTCTCCACTTGCAGTGGGCGACCGGATGACATCGGCGGCAACCGCCCGAAGCGGCGGCAGTAGGGCAGTGGCCTGATGCGATTATGTAAGTAAAACCATTATTTGTGGTATAGCTGCCTTGCCTGCGTATAGCCGCGAGTGCGACATACTTCATAGCTGAGCCCCGCTCCCGACGGTGCATGGCGGATCGGAGGCCGGCTGTGCCACCACTCATGACTGAGTCGATGCTCTTCCTGCCGTCCCTGCGGGACCCATCAGCCGTCAGGCGGTCATCAGAAACTCAGCAATAACTGCCAGATGTACGTGTTCCCAAACGCGTCTATGTCCTCCCACACCTTCCGTACCAGATCCCGGTCGCCGGTGATCTCCGGCAACTCCCTGGCTTTCTCCTCCCACGGGAAACAGACGCCGGGCTTGACACGGGGCTGAACCGCGCCGCTGATGCCGGCCAATTTTGCCCGGTCTGAGAGCGCCCCCGGTAAGTCGCTCGGCGGCGTCGCCGCCGGCGGGGCGAACGAGCCGGGGGAATAAACCCCGTACTCCCGACAGGTCTGTGTGGCGACGCGCAGATTCTCCGCGCTCGTGTCGTCCTGCATTATGGCACTGGCGTCCAGAATATAGCCGCCCTCCCGCGCGACTTCAGCGAGCACGCGCCGGCTGAAGTCGCGGACTTCATCCGGCTTGCCGTAACTCAGCAGCACATTCGGAATGCCGCCGCTGATGGCGAATTTGTCATGAAGCCTTCGGTGGACCTCGAAGACGTCATCCCGGTCACAGTGGAAGACAATGCTGCGATCTGGAAGTTCGCGGAACGTGTCGAAGTGATGCCGCCACTTCCCCTCGGCGTAAAACAGCGTCTGGTGCCCGTGCTTCCAGAACTCCTCGATGCACGGCTTGAGCGTCGGCCAGTAATGCGACGCAAACTGCTTGGGGTTGACGAACGGCACGCAACCGCGGTGCATCCAGAAGCCGATGGGTACTTGCCTGGCCGGGTCGGCCGTACTGAGCCCCACGTGACACAGGTGCGGAATGAGCGCCTCGCAGGCCCGAAGCACCTTTTCCGGCTGCGTAACCATGTCCATAGTGAGGCCGATGTAGCCGCGCAGTTTGTCCGCCAGGATGTCGAACGGCGCTTTGAAAATCCCGGAAATGGCCGAGACCGTGCCCGACTCGCACCGCAATCGCGCGCACTGAGGACCGAAGGCGTAGAAATAACTGAGCATCGCCATCGCCCCCTTGACGAACGACAGGTTGTTTCGGTAGGTCACCGGCTCGCCGATCCGGCAGACTTCGGTCGAGACGCGCGGCAGCCAGACGTTGTACAGGAACCCCGTTGGGTCATCAATCAATGCGTCGTACTCGTCCGCGAGCATGAACGCCCGCTCCTCCGGCGGCTCGATGTAATTGAAGCCGGTGGTGGGGGGGATGTGGATGCCGGGAATGCCATAGTAGCGAAGCCCGATCGCCTGGGCGAGGCCTGTCCAGACATACACCATGTTTGGCACCACTGCGTCCCAATCGAAATCGCGCGCGCACTTCAGCGCCGCGTCGAATGCCCGAGTGTAGTCGTGCGCCACGTCCTGGCAGGTGTAGCCGGCGTACTTCGCCGTGAACTCCGCCACAAACGGCCGGATCGGCACGCAATCCGGTTTCTCATTGCGCATCGCCGTGACGTAGCGGGCGAGGCGGCGCTGATACACGGTCTCGACACCGGATTCCGGCGGACGGGGCGAATCGGTCATCTCTTATGCCTACGTATCATCAACCGTGCGGATGCGTCACTCAGCGCCTGTCAGCAACAATTGTCGAAGGTGGAGCGCATTGTCCTCAACGCGTTCCCGTTGCGCTTGTCCGTACGGCGCGCTGAGGACAACACGCCCCATCTCTATACATCGCTACCTTGCGGAGCCTCAGTACCCAAGCACCCGCCGGACGAACTTCCGGCTCATCTTCAGGCTCTCGCGCAGCGGGCGGGTCGGCTTGAAGTCACGCTCGTGGGCCAACTCAATGACCGCGTCGCCCGCGAAGTGGATCTCCCGCAATGCCGCGGCTATAGCCACGTAGTCCATGTCGCCCTCGCCAAGCGCCTCCGACCAGCGGCCGTCCTTGTACTGGTCGCGCAGGTGCAGAAAGACAATCTGCCTCGCGTACTGCCGGATGAACGTTACCGGGTCCACGCCGCCGCGCAGAAGCCAGTTGAGGTCCGGGCCGAATTTCACCTCCGGAATGCGTTCGAGCGTGCCTCTCAGATCGTGCATTTCGTGGGCGACCTCGTCCGTGTGGTTGTGCAGGTTCACCACCACGCCGTGCTTCCCGCACAGCGCCATCAGCGTGCGCAGCAGCTCAGCCTGCGCGTCGAGTTGTTCGGGCGTCTTCTTGATATGCTGTCCGCCCTTGACCGAGCCCACCGTCACGCCCAGGGTGCGCCCGCCGAGCGTCGCCAGCCGGGGAATTACCTTGCCGGCGTTGTCATGGATCTCCCGATGCCTGGCCCGGTCCCATATCGCCCCGCCGAACGACGCGCCGATGACCGGCAGCTTGTGTCTTGCTGAAAGTTCAGCGATCCACTCCACGGCATTATCGGGTTCCAGCGCGGTGGACATCAACTCAATGCCGTCCATGCCGGCGTAGCTCATGTCTTCAAAAATCTGCGGCAGCACCGGAGTGATGTCGTACTTCGGCTGCGTTGCGGCATAGACCCACGGATGCGCCCCGACAACCACCTTGCGCCCGGCCTGTTGCTTGTCTTCTGCGGCAGCCGGCACTAATTGAAATTGCGCGTTGGGCATACGGACCGAGTAAGGCATTTTAAGGACCTCCTGGCTGTCATCCAATTAACGGAAAACGTTATATAAGTATTTTCGAGGCCTCCGGGCCCTATTGACCAGATCGTGAGAGCAGTTTTGGCCGGAAACAGGGTAACACTCCGAATGCTGGAATTCAATAAAGATCTGGCAAGGAGTGTTACGCGATGGACAGGGAGAGGGTCGAGAAGATGCGGAGAGGGGCCAGGGCGGGAAGGAGACGGCGGATCATATCCCCCAGCGTTGCGGCTGAGGACCGTGAAGCTGTAAGTGGAGGAGGGGCTGGCGACCATGCAGTATTCCACCGGGCGCCCAGCGCAGGCGATCCAGCAATGCCGTAGCGTCTCCGGCGTCAGACCGTAAACGCACGGCCGCCGGATCATAAACTCCTCGAGTTCGGGGATGGTGTAGACCTCCTCGCTGCCGTCGCAGTTTCGCCGTCGATGGGCCTTCAGGTAATCTTCAGCGATGCGTAGTGCTTCGTCTCGGGTCACGGGAGGCATGGTCATTTACATCCTCACTGCGGCTCGCCGGTCTCAGACTTTACTTCCTCGGCAGCAGCCGGGCGAGGCAGAGCGACCAGTTCTGCGACGACCTCCGGTGACAACGGCCGATCAGGAACGGGGCCAAGGTGCCGCGCGTCCGGCCGCGCAATCGTGACGCTCTCTGCAGAGGTTCGACGCTTCTCCAATAGCGCGTTGATCGCGGACTCATTCCCCTGCGTGCCCTATCGACCAGATCGTGAGAGTGCGTGAAGGCAAGAACAGGGTAACACTTCGAAAACTGGGATTCAGGGAAAATCTGGCAAGGAGTGTCACTCGATGGACAAGGAAAAGGTTGAGAGAAGGCGTAGGAATGCCGGTTCGGGGAGGGGGAAACGGCGGGTATTCTCGCCGGAGGTGCGGCTGAAGGCGGTGAAGCTGTATCTGGAGGAGAAGCTGCCGCGGAAGCTCATCTGCCATGAGATTGGGATCCACGAGAGCATGTTGTACAGGTGGGCGAGGCAGTACCGTGAGCGGGGGGAGGACGGTCTGAAAGCCCGTCGCCGGGTGCGAAGGGTGGCCGAGGCGGCGAACGAGTGCCTGGGGCGGAAGATTGGCGAGGTGAAGCGGCAGCAGCCGACGTTTGGCGTGAAGCGGATCAGCCAGTGGCTCAAACGGATGCTGTTTCTGAAGGCGAGTCCCGAGACGGTGCGTCAAGCGTTGTACCAGCAGGGGCTTATGCCGAAGACGAAGAAGAAGGCGCCGCGAAATCCCCCGAAACCCCGCTTTTTTGAGCGTAGCACTCCCAACCAGCTCTGGCAGAGCGACATCTTCACGTTTCGGCTGGGCGGGCGGAACGCCTACCTGATCGGCTTCGTGGACGATTATTCGCGGTACGTGGTGGGGCTGGGGCTTTACCGGAGCCAGACGGCGGAGCACGTGCTGGAGGTGTACCGGACGGCGGCGGCGGAATACGGGGTACCCAAGGAAATGCTAACCGACCATGGCCGTCAGTATGCCAACTGGCGGGGGAAAACGCGGTTTCAGCAGGAGATGGCGAAGGACCGGGTGCAGCATCTGATGAGCCGGCCGCACCACCCGATGACCTTGGGGAAGGTGGAGCGCTTCTGGAAGACGATCTGGAAGGAATTTCTGATGCGGGGGCAATTCGGGAGCTTCGAGGAGGCGCAGGAGCGAGTACGGTACTGAGTGCAGTATTACAATCACCAGTGGCCGCATCAGGGACTGGGCGGGATGTGCCCGGCGGACCGGTTTTTCGAGATCCAGCAGGAATTGCGCAAGGTGATCGAGGCGGGGATCAAAGAGAACGCGCAGGCGCTGGCCTTGAACCGCGAACCGAAGGAACCGTTTTACATGGTCGGGCGGATGGGCGGGCAGTCGGTGGTGCTGCGGGTGGAGAAAGGGCAATTCAGGATGCAGGTGGACGACGGAGAGGCTTCCAAGGAAACGCATTACGCCCTGGGAGGAAAGGCCCATGACGGCGACGGATACGAAAGTGAAGCGGGAGCGGGTGTTGCACAGCGCGAGAGAGAAGGCGGAGGCGGTGCTGGCCTCTTGGACGGAGCGTCGGCGGCCGTCGGAGATCTGCCGGGAGATGAAGATCACCTCGACGATGTTGAGCCAATGGCAGGAGCGGGCGATGGAGGGTATACTCCTGGCGCTGGAGCCAAGGACGGGGACGGGCGAGGAGCAACGGCCTGCGCTGCCGGCGAAGGTGGAGCGGCTGCTGAGGCGGAAAAGCACGGCAGCGGGGCCCAGCCGGCTGTCGCGGCGGCTGACGGCGCTGGCGCAGGCGAAAGAGGCGGAGAAACCGCCGGCCTCCTCCGGGAGGCACTAACCACGAGGATCAGCGATGAAGGGGAACGAGGCGGAGGACCTGGCGCAACGGCGGGCGGAGATCATCGTCCAGGTGCAGAGCGGCCAACTGACGGCGACGGAGGCGGCGCGGCAGCTGGGGGTATCGCGGAAGACCTACTACCAGTGGGAACGGCGGGCGCTCGGGGGGGGATGATCGAGGCGCTGCAGGAGAAGTCCGGCGGGAGGCCAGCGAAGCCGCGGGACGAGCAAAAGGAGGCCCTCCAGAAACGCCTGGGGGAGCTGGAGGAGCGGGAGCGGATCCGGGAGCAGGTGGACCGAATCCGGTCGGTGGTGACTGAGTCGAAGGACACGGCGGAAAAAAAACAAGGCGATCCGCATGGTGATCGAACGGGTCGAGGGCATCCGGAGGGAGTCGGGCGAGACCTTCCGGCGGGTGCTGCAGGCGGCGGGCCTGCCGGGCGCGACATTTCATCGCTGGAAGGCACGGCTGCGGAGCGGGGAGCCCCTGCTCCGCAATCCCGGGCCGAAGAAGAACGTGCCGCTGGACCTGGAGAATCTCTTCACCGAGGTCGAGCAACTGAAGCACCGCCGGCGGCGGAGCTTTGGGGCGAGGGCGCTGTACTTGGCCCATCGCGAGGCGATTTCGCGCCGGGAGCTGCAGAAGCTGGTGACTGCCGAGCGCTGCCGGATCAAAGCCGAGAGGCGCTCGCACCTGCGCCGGATCAGTTGGCAGGTGCCGGGCCTGGCGTGGGCTATCGATGGCACGCGCCTCGGACGGATGGAACTCGAACAGGTGCAGGACCTTGCATCGCGTTACAAATTCGAGCCGTTTCAGGCCGACGCCGTGAGCGCGGAGCACGTGGCCGGGCACCTCGAACGGATCATCGCTGTGCAGGGTCCTCCGCTGATCCTCAAGCGCGACCGGGGCAGCAACCTGGGCAGCGAGGCCGTGCAGGCGGTCCTGGAGAAATACCTGATCATCCCCCTGGACTCGCCGAGGCGGTATCCGCCGTACAACGGAGCGATCGAGCGCGCCCAGGGAGAGCTGAAGGCAACGCTGGAGGCGCAAGGTCCGCTGGCCGACTGTGCCCAGGCAGACCAAGCCGCCGTGGCCCATCATCTCAACCACCGTCCCCGGCCGTGCCTCCGGGGACGGACCGCCTGCGCCGTCTTTCAGGACGGCCGGGACGCGATGAAGGCCTATACCAGGCTCAAGAGAAAGGAGGTGATTTACTGGATCAAGGAGACGGCGCTGGATATAATGCGCCGCGGAGGGTCGTCAGGGGCGGCTGCCTTGGATGCTGCGTGGCGTCGGGCCGTCGAATCCTGGTTACAGCTCAACGGCGTCATCACCGTATCGTCGAACAAAAAAGTGTCACCCTGTTTAAGTTAACACTTCACTCTCATTAGAATAGAGCCTCTACAGGAGTGCTCGTGCTTCTTGTCGGGCTTGTCTGGGCCCACCAGCGACACAGTGCGAAGGATTCGCGTCGGACTACAATGAGGGAAGCAATACGATCAGAGGCAGGACAGCCGTCCCCTTCTAGCAGTGGTTCCGCGAATACTGCCCAGCGAGACCTCGGCGAAACCCAGGCAAAAGGTGTAGTTTCGGCGGCGGACAAGGCTAGGCAATGCCGTGAAGCCGCCGAGAAGGGGGACGCCAAGGCAGAGTGTGCCCTCGGGGTATGTTATGACGATGGGGATGGCGTTGTCAAAGACCGAGCGGAGGCGGTGAAGTGGTACCGCAAAGCGGCGGAACAGGGAAATACAGACGCGCAGAACCGTCTGGGAGCGTGCTAGCAGGTTGGCGATGGTGTTGATAAAGATCAGGCCGAGGCCGTGAAATGGTACCGAAAAGCGGCGGAACAGGGCTATGCTAAGGCACAACGCAACCTCGGCATGTGCTATGAATATGGCATTGGCGTCTTCCAGGACAAGGTTGAGGCAGCGAAGTGGTACCGAAAGGCGGGCGAGCAGGGCGACGCCAGGGCGAAGAGCGCATTGGAGGGCCTAGCGCCCGCAGAATCTGCAACTACGCCTCCACACCAATCGGTCAACGATGCGCCAGATGTTAGGAACGAACAGCCAAGTTTGTCATCTAAGCTGGTGGGTACGTGGATGAAGGTGAGTAGCATGCCGTACCCTGAATCCCCCATAGGTGGGGAATTCGAAATGCGACTCAAGGCGAATGCGCCAGCTGATGGCAGCCCAACGCTGATTACCGAACCTCAGCCTCGTACCAGAGCGTCGCAGACGGTGGGCCGATGCGGAAGACGGCTTGACTGCCGTGCGGCTCGACGGGGAGCTTGGCCGCCCGCTGGCCGCGCTCGTCGAGCGCCCAGAGGGACACTTTATCCGCTGGCGCCGGCAGCGTGATGGCGGCGGGGATGACTTCCACCAGGCTCGGGGCTTTGCCCCAGTCGGAGCCAACGGTATTCTTCTTGGCGCTCTTCCAGCCCATGTCGGTGTTTTCAACGTAACCTGTTGCTGCGACGAGGATTCGGCAGGGGCCTGCGAAGGAATTGCCCTCCATCAACGTCAGCGCAACGGTGGCCCAGCCTTGTCGGGTGCGGCCCATTTGGAGGCCGACGTCCCCGAGTTGGAAGTCGCGGCCGTCTCCGAAACCGATTACGGCTCGGCTGCGCCTGCCGTTCATCAGGACGACCCCCTTGTCCGGGAGGGTCAGGTCCCAGGTCAGCTCTCCGTTGTCGGAGACGAACCGTTTAGGCTGCTCCGCGGGCTGGATTGGGGAGAACTTCTGCTGCGGCGGGGCGGCGAGGTCGAGACCGACCCGGTGCTCGAGCGCCGCATAGGCCGGCAGGCCCAGTAAGCCCGCGTCGGCAAGCCGCCACGCATGTCCGGTGCGGCGGATAACGTTGCGCTCCGTCTCCGGGCTGAACGGCGCGGCGATCTCCTCTTTCGCGGGCGCGATGTCTCCGCGCATGAAGAGCGCCATGGCGGCGGGGAGGTTCGCCATTTTCGTGGGATGCTGGTCTATGTCGAAAAACCCCGTGATCCGCCGCGCGTCCCAGTTGTCCCTCCACCCGTGGTAGTCGAAGAGGAAGATCGCGTCCCAGTCCTGCAGGCCGGCCACGGCCGCGAGCAGCAGCGGCGCTTCGGATGAATACGTGTTCGGTGCGGGGTGGTTGTACTCAGTACAGACGAACGGTCGGCCTCGAACGCGCTCGACGGCCAGAGAGGCCGGGACGCCGCCCGCCTGGTTGACCATGCTGATGTTGTTGATGAACCAGTTCTGGGGGTCCCAAGGCGTGCCGGGGAACCACGGATGCTGCCAGTAGCCATGCGAATCCACCACGTCAAGTTGCGCCATCAGGTTCGGCGTGCTGCACCCGACGATGGTCCCGATCACCAGCGACTGGACGCCGAGGTCGCGCTTGATATAGTCGCGCATTTCAAGCCAGTACGCGCGCTCGGTGTCCCAGAGGAACTCGATCCAGTCCTTCTGCGCCTGCTCGGTCCGCACGCCGAAATGGGAATGCTGGAAAACGGGAACGCTCGAATCGCGCGGACTCTCGTGCTCGCCCAGTCCGATCACCCCGCCCGGCTTGAGAGACACATCCGCGAACCAGTACGTGTCAACGAGCCGCGCGAGGTCGCCGAGGTCAACGCGGGCGTTCTCGTCGCCGTCGGCATTGAAAGTCCATTGGAACTGCTGCCATTGCGTCGTCAACTGGAGCTCTGAGGACAATCCCAGAGCATTCCAGGGCGCGTGGGCTTGACAGAGGGACACCGCGATCGCGCAGGGCTTCTCCGCCCGAGCGCGCAGGGTGAGCGTGTACGCTCGGCCGGCTTCCAGCTTCAGCCCGGGCTGGTATAACTGGGTGTACCAGGGTTCAGCGCCCGCATGTGTCACCTCGACGCGCGCCGCCGGCGTTCCCCCCTCGGTCTGCGCGACGGCCGCCTGGGCGCGCGCCTCCTCGTGCTGTTCCAACTGCCAGGCGCCCAGTCCGTCCGCGAAGTTTCCATCCCGAAGCATTTCCTTCCCGAGGGGCTGCTGGCCCTCGTTCCACGCGCGGGAGAGCGCGGGCGTCTCGCCGTAGCGCCGCACGAGCCACGCGTCCCACTGGCGCTGGAGGTCGTCCCGGAAGACCGCGGGCAGGTCGTCCAGGCCCCCGTCCAGCCATGCCTGCATCAGGCCCGCTTCGTTGACGATCTCGACGAATGCGACGGCCGGCTCCTTGGCGTACGTCGAGTTGGTGTACGGGTTTTGGTGAGTGAGCAATTCCCGGGCGTACTCCTTTTGCAGCTCGATGAGCGGGGCGTAAAAAAAGCCCAGGGATTGCCGCTCCTTCCAGGAGAGTTTCTCGATCTCCTTGGGCAGGCCGTCCGCCGCGCAGAACGGGCGCCCGACGAGCAGGTTCAAATCCGAGTAGATCCCGTGCTCTTTGAGCTGCGAGATGAGCCAATCGAGACGGTCGAGCGCCTCGGGATCGAGTGAGCGGGTGTTCGTCGTGTTCCGCACTCGGATGCCGTCCGGGTAAGCCTCCGTGTCCATGTGATGGAACCGGATGCAATTGATGCCGAACTTGGCCATGCGCGCGCTGACGGCGGAGGCGGCTTCCTTTGTCGGAAAGCTTGCCCCAAAACATGAGTCTACGCCAAAGAACCGGATCCGGTCTGAACCTTCCTGCAAATGCCCGTCTTCGGAGACGGTGACGTGGCCGAGCTTCCCGGCCGGCTTTGGAAGCCAACCGCTCAGGTCGGTCAGGCCGGCCGAGGCGTCATCCCACGGCAATACGAACGGCACGAGGCCGGCAGCATGCGGTTCTGCCGCCGGTTCCGCAGGCGCGGCCGGATTCGCCGGCGTGGCGCCGAAAGCCAGCATTAGCACGGCAAGGGCAGGCAACGTCATGATTTCTCCTTTCCTGCCATAGAGATCTCCGGACGCAACGACGCATGACGAGCATTTCGAGCCGCTTCGAACCTTCTTCAACGCCGGAAGCGTATTGTTCGGGATTTGCCATTTGACCGTCCCTCCGAGAACGGCCACCTCCCGCAGTTGAGATTGTACCCTCGACGCGGCCACTGTCAACACCATTTCCGACAGTTTTTCGCTCTTGGAGAGCCTTCCTCGGCCCTGTGCAGGTAGAATCCGGGCCAAAGGCCGTCGTCGAATCGTCTTTGGGCGGCAGGAAAGCATACCTTCCCTGGCTCATCGCGGTTAACCGCTTCTGCGCACCTCTGGCACGGCGTTAGACCGGCACTGGGCATAACCGACCAATCCGACGAAGGATCGTCGCGAAAAGGTGGCGTGGAATGGCGACCTCCGCCATCTGGAAGACCACGTACCGGGCATGACGCACGACCTTCGCGCCGATCTTCACCAGCTTCTCGCGCAGCGTCGTCAGGGACCAATGTCCGCTGCATTCGCAAGACCCTTGACCGGGCAGCCTCCTCCCAATCGAGGGGGCTGCCCATTTCCTTCCCGGAGGCATGACCATGAAAGCCCGTCTCCATACGCGCAATCCGTTCAAGGAAGCGGTGATCCGCGTCATCCGGGGCACCGCCATTGACGCCGAGAGGATCCACCGAGCTTACCTGTCGCTGAAGGACCAGGATCGTGACTGCATGCGGTACGTGCCCAGGATGTTGCAGGTTGAGGGCTGAGGAGGGTCTATGAGTTTTCTGGAAGTCGTCATTGTGGTCGTTGTTACCCTATATCTCTACAAACGTTTTACCGGCAGGAGGTAACTCATGATTAAGCTCAGCGCAAGTCTGTCGAAGAAGGTCCCGATGCCGGACGTCGAATTCAGTAGTCAGTCGTACGGCGCGGCGATGGAAATCGAGGTCTCCGACAGCGCCGACTCGCAGGAAATCACCCAGAAACTCCAGAGCATTTACGGACTGCTGGAGAAATCCATCGACCAGCAGATAGCCCAGACCTCCACCGGCAAGGCTACCTCGGCTCAGCCGCGGCAAAGGCGACCGTTCCTGGGCGAACCGAACTGAAAACCTCCAGCCGAGGGGAGCAACGGTAACGGATCGTCCAAGCGCGGCAACGGCCACGCCAGTCCCGCGCAGATCAAAGCACTCTTCGCCATCAACAAGGACAAGGGCATGGACCGCAATGGTCTCATCAAGCTACTGAAGGCCGAATACAACGTCGAGCGGCCCGATGACCTGTCCGTTAAGGACGCCAGCGACCTGATCGGCAAACTCCAGAAGATGCAGGGAGCCAGGACATGAACAGTTCAGTCGCAACGCTGCCTCGGCTGTCATGGAGCCAAATCTCGACCTACACGCAATGCCCGGCGAAGTGGTGGTTCAGCCGCCGCTACCCACCGGAGTGTACACCATCGGCCTTGAAGTTCGGCACGGCGATTCACAAGGCGGTCCAGGTCTTCTATGCTGCCTTGGCTGAAGGCTATCATGCGGGACTGGACGAACTCCTGGCCGCGTACTTGGATCGCTGGGAAGAGCCCTCAGAGGCCCCGATCCATTTCGGCAAGGACGAGTCACCCGACTCGTTGAAGGGGATGGCTGAAAGGATGCTCGGGACCTTCCTGAAGACCGTCCAGCCCGGCAAAGTCTTAGCTATCGAGCAGGGCTTCGCTGTTGAAATCGCCCGGGGAAACCTTGTAAGTGGCTACGTCGACCTACTCGAAGCCAAGGACGAGAAGCTCTGGATCGTCGACCACAAGACTGGCAAGAACTCTCCCTCCGATCCAGTCTGTTCCACGCCTTTTCATTGGGGTATTCTTGCTTCGTTAGCGTTGGGTCATTCAGAACGTACTTCGTACCACATCTTGCCTCAGACCCGTAAAAAGATTTGTTTGCGGTGCAGGTACCAAACAAAGGTCAGTACCACCGCCAACGAACCCATGGCAACTACTACCCCGCCGAGGCCGGTCATGACATGGGCGTCCAGTAGCCGTGCCACTGGTCCGCCGAAGAGTCGCTCGGCCAAGTCATGAAAATTGATCAGCTCGCCATCAACAGCCAAATATGCGGTGATTGCATTCATGCCTATCCAGGTGAATGGCACTGCCCAACGTTTCCAGTGCCGCATCTCGATCATCCAATAGAATACGCTGAGCAGAATGGCGCTCCAACCACCCGCCACCAATACGAAGGACGAGGTCCATATCTTCTTCACAACCGGGAATTGAAGTCCCCACAGCCAGCCCATCGCCACACAAGTGACTCCCGCTCCCAAGAGCCAAGCCAACTTTCGCCGGTCGCTCCAAGTCTGATTCCGCAACAGCAGGCCAGCCAGTACGCCAAGCAAGCAGGTGCCGATGGCGGGCAAAGTACTGAGCAGCCCTTCGGGATCACAATATCCGAAGTATTTGCGACAAGGTAGATATTGGAAGTCAACATGGTCCGAAAGGTTGTAGCCGGGCTCAAAGCGTCCGGTGACCGTAGCAGTAGTCTCGGCAAAGATACGCCGCGGGTCGCTCGTGCCACGTTCAATGGCGAGGCGCTCGAACTCCCCCTTGTTCAGGTGTATATCGCGTATCGGCGTGAAGCTCATCAGGAGCCAATAGCCCAACAGCAGGATAGCACAGGCTACCGCCAAGCCACGAACGCGCAGGAAACAGAACAGCAGGCCTGCGCACATATAGGCGATGCCGATGCGCTGGAGCACCCCGAGTAAGCGCACGTCAGACCAATTACCACATACTCCTCCATAGCAGATAATGCCGAACAGTATCAAGAGAAGCCCGCGCCGAAGCACGCGCCGCACGGCTACGGTCCGTCCCTCCTTTTCGATGGTCTTGGTCAGAGAGAACACTGACGATACCCCGGCGATAAATACAAAGAGCGGGAAGATGAGATCATAGAAATGAAACCCCGCCCAGTCGCAGTGATCCATCTGCCTGTCCAGGACGGAGATCCATGCATTATCGCTCATGCCCCGCAGGGCGTGGACTAGGGCGTCGCCGCCGAGTATCCAGAACATGTCGAAGCCGCGCAGAGCATCGAGGGAGAGCAGGCGACCGGCGGTGGGCGACTTAGGAGCCGCTGCACTCATGGCGAGGGGTTGTTCGATGGAATTGGTAGGCATGGAGAAAGTCCTTGATTGTCATACGCCACGTGCCATGCAATACGCAACGGACAGCTCGGAAGCACAATCAGTCCAATGGTTCGTCCGAAAAGAGACTGAACTTCAACCGTGATGGTGAGCGCTAATTCAGGGCCCGCCTGTTCGAGGAGCGCCGTCCAACCCAGAAGATATTCTCTTTCGGGATTTGCCATTTGGCTGTCCCTCGGAGGACGGCCACCTCTCGCAAAGGACATTCTACTCTCGATCTGACCCTTGTCAACACCTTTCTGGCCGGATTATCCGACAGCCATCGGATCTCCTTCATCCAAGATGACCGACGGCAGTATACCATCCGTGTCACATTCAGTTTTTCACCGGGCTGCTAGAACAATAGCCCGGGGAGCGATAAGGCAGTAAACATTCCCCTAAACGCTGACAGGCCCCAATACTTCGGGCGATGGACGAGTGATAAAACAAGCACAACAAATCCGAGCAAACTCGCCGTGCAGCACATTGCGTTCACAATTGCTTGAGCCGGGATACCGCAAAGTGGGCAACGCGAATTGGAACTATGAATGTACTTCCATAAAAACATCAAGCCCCATGCACAAGCGAAGAGTGCATAGTTGAAATAATCCAAGCTGACTTTCTTCAGCCAATTAATGGCCATGGCGAGTCACCCGTTCCGATGCCTGCATAGCCCAAAACGGAGAGTGGCCTTTTTTCGCCGTTGTCCCTTCAAAGATGCCCAGGGCCGCCTTAACCGCCGGAACCTTAAACGCGCGGGCCGATGTAAGACGTGGCCGCGACCACGTCATCGTACCACTTCTTGTTCTCCCGCGCCGAGTTGTCCGCGATGTAGACGCCGATGGAGAAGGCATCTATCTTCAGGATGTCCACGTCGCGAAAGCGCATGTTGGGGAAGTCGGCGATCAGCCGTCCATCCACCCAGCAGCCGATCCGCCCGTCGCGCCGGCCGGGAACGTTGGCCTTGACCATCAATTCGTAGCAGTACCAGCGATCGAGTTCAGGGACGAAGTCGGGACGCGGCACGAAATGCGGGCCGAAGTCGAACCGGAGGTTCGTGTTCGGCACCACGAGGCCGGTCGGGTAGATGTGGTCCCCCCACTTGCTGCGCTGCTCGGGGTGGTAGACATAGGCGTTCATCGGCCCGGGCGATGGGAACTTGGCCGGCGGCTGGCTGTCCGGCTCGTACTGCACCAGGAACTTGTTGCGTCCGTCCGCCGGCTTGCCCGGTCCGGCGCTCTCCCCGCGCCAATACCAGGCCGCGATGTAACCGCCGTTGTGCACGGAGTTCTGCGGCACGTTGAACCCCGCCTGGAGCTTGGCGTAGAAGCGAAGGAAGAGCATGTCCCGCTCCACGGCTAGGGTCCTGTCGAGCCCCACGGAGATCCGCTCGTGCTGCTGGGGCACGGTGATCTCCAGCGCCTGCGTCCCGCTGTGGACGTTGGCCGGCTCCGAGGTGATGCGCATGTTCATCGGGTGGACGAGCTTGCTCCACTTGGCGCTCAGGTCATCCACCGCGCGGCACCCCTCAAAATCCTCGTGAAAGATCACGGCCGGGTCGGCCTCGATCCCCGCGTCGCCCGGGTGCCTGGCCGCGATGCCGGCATTGCCCTCCGGCAGGGGGGTGAAATCCGTCTCCATTGTCGTCTCCTCTCTTGGGGTGTGGTGATTCGGTAATCCTGAGCATCATATCACTCGGGATTTGCCATTTGGCTGTCCCTCTGGTGAGGGCCGCCTCCCACACGTGGGATTGTACCCCCGACGCGCCCGTTGTCAAGGCCGTTGCCGACAATTCTTCGCTCCTGGAGATCCCCCACGGCCTCGGTCAAGCCTGAATTCCGGCCAAAGGAGACTGTCGTATCACCTTTTGGCAGCAGGAGAGTATAGGGGCAGACAGTGGGCCAATTTCGTAGGACGGGCTTGTTCTTCCAGCCGTTCGGCTTACTCCGTTGTAAGAATCACCGGCTTTCCGTCCAGTCATTTTGGCAGGGTCGGGTCGCTTCCAGACAGGCCACGAAATCAGTTCCGCCAAATGGCGAAACTGAATTGTCCTAGGTCATCGGCAGGGACGGCAAGACTCGCATTTCAACGTCCACGGCTCGGCGGTGGATCAAAACACCAGTTTTCCCAAATGGGAAAACTGAATCGCCGAGGGTAATCAGTCTCTGCGTCTACCGCCATTTCTCAAGGAGGAAGCCATGATAAGACTTAGCGCGAGCCTGAGCCGCAAGCTGCCCGTCGAGGGCATCGAGTTCTTGTCGCAGTCCGTCAGTGCCGGGCTGGAAGTCGAAGTGTCCGATTCGGCCGACGGCGAGGAGATTGCCGGCAAGCTGAGAAGCATGTACTCGTTGCTGGATCGCTCCATCGCTGAACAGATCGCAACCGGGACGGACGGCGCACAGCCATCCGCGGCTGCCCCCAAGCGTCCGTTCCTCGGCCATGAAGGCGCTAATGGCGGGAGCAAGGCCGCGCATGGCAACGATGGCAATAACCACCGCGATGGTCGCGCATCGGCTCCCCAGGTCAAAACTGCCTGGGCCATCGCAAAGGACCGCGGTCTGAGCCGGGAGGATCTGGTCAAGCTGCTTCAGGCCGAGTTCGGTGTGGATCGCCCTGACGACCTCAGCATCAAGGACGCATCCGACCTCATAACGAAGCTTCGGCAGCTTCAGGTGGTTCCTGCCAGTGGGAATCGGCTTGCGTGAACACTGACGCCGGGACTTGACGCAGCGATTCGGGTAGATTCCTGGCGAAAGGGGCTCGGAATCGGCTCGTAAGAGTCGCCCCGGGCCTCTTTTTAGCTTTTGACCTTCTTACCTAGTTACGAAAGTCCCCCTCGAAACGAGTGGGAGTATTCCCCGTTTATGCACCGTCGCCGGTCATCTCGGAGTGCGCGGGTAAAGGGCGCTTTAAAAGTACGTTGGGGTGTAGAACAGCGGAAAAACGCGGCACTCCTTGAAAGCCTCTAAGGATGTGGCATCGAGAACGCGCTAACCTCAGCGTCTGAGTCAGCCGGAACCAAAAGATGTGGACCCCGAACGCTCAGCCGGGCCATCCCACATTATTGCCTGCAGCCATGCCTTTCGGCCGAGGTCGAGCCAGGTATCGGCGACTTTATCACCCTCACGCAGGCAATGATCCGGCCGGCGCGATCTGTGCAGTTCAAGGTGCGTTCTTGAGATATATCGCCACGGCCGGCGTAGCCGCGGTCATGGTGAACGTGATGGACTTCTGCCCAGGAGGCTGCGCCGAGCCGCTCACCGTCCACTCCGAGAAGGTGTACCCAGTCGGGTCCGTCGTCGGGGCCACCAGATTCACGCTCGTGCCGTACGCAACATCCGGCACCGTGTAGTTCGTTATGCCGCCGTGGGACGTGCTCGAAGTGATAACCTGCCCCTTCGGCGGCGTGGACTGCACGGTCAGCGCGTAGCCGGTGTTCGCTGTGTAGTGAACCACCGCCGTCACGGCCCCATCCATCGTGAACGTGATCGCCTTCTCACCGGGCGTCTGCGCCGCGCCGTCCACTGTCCAGTACGAGAAGGTGTAGCCGGCCGGGTCCGTCGTTGGCGCCTGCAGGTTCACGCTCGTTCCGTACGCGACCGCGGTCTTCTTGTAGTTCGTCGTGCCGTTCTGCCCTGTGCTTGAGCTGATGACCAGCTTGGCCGGCGGCGTGGACTGCACCGAGAGCGCGTAGCTGGTGTTCGCCGTGTACTCCGCCACCGCCGTCACGGCCGAATCCATCGTGAGCGTGATGGACTTCTGCCCGGGAGTCTGCGCCGCGCTGTCCACCGTCCATTGCGAGAAGGCGTACCCGGCCGGATCCGTGGCCGGCGCCTCAAGATCCACGCTCGCGCCGTACGCGACGCCGGAGACCTTGTAGTTCGTCATCCCGCCGTCGCCGCTGCCCGAACTGATAACGACTCCGGTCGGCGGCGTGGACTGCACCGTCAGCGTGTGGGTGTTCACTGTGTACTGCGCCACGGCCAGGATGTTTTGGTTGATGACTCGACTGATGACTTGGATACGGTTGTTCTCATAGTCGGCCACATAGATATTGCCGGTGCTGTCGGTGGCGATGCCGTAGGGGGTATCGAACTGCCCATTGCCGCTGCCCGAGGTGCCCCACTGGCTGACGTAAGCGCCGGCAGAGGTGAACTCCTGGATGCGGTTGTTCTCCGAGTCCGTCACATAGACATTGCCGGCGCTGTCGGTGGTGATGCCCCCGGGCTCATAGAACTGCCCATTCCCGGTGCCCTTGGTGCCCCACTTGGTGACGTAAGCGCCGGCGGAGGTGAACTTCTGGATGCGGTTGTTGTACAAGTCGGCCACATAGACATTGTTGGCGCTGTCAGTGGCGATGGCGAAGGGGAACTCGAACTGCCCATTGCCGCTGCCCTCGGTGCCCCACTGGGTGACGTAAACACCGGCCGAGGTGAACTCCTGGATGCGGTCGTTGCCCGAGTCGGCCACATAGAAGTTGCCGGCGCTGTCGCAGGCAATGCCGAAGGGTTCGTCGAACTGGCCATTGCCGCTGCCCGAGGTGCCCCACTGGGTGACGTAAGCGCCGGCAGAGGTGAACTTCTGGATGCGGTTGTTGTACCTGTCGGCCACATAGACATTGCCGGCACCGTCGAGAGCGATGCCTTCGGGATCATCAAATTCCCCGTTGCCATTGCCCGCGCTGCCCCACTGGGTGACGTAAGTGCCGACAGCGGTGAACTTCTGGATGCGGTTGTTGAACGTGTCGGCCACATAGACATTGCCGGCGCTGTCGACAGCGACGCAGGTGGGCAGATCGAACTGCCCGTTGCCGCTGCCCTGACTGCCCCAACAGCCGACGAAGAAGTCAGGGATTACGGCCTTCTTCTGCCCGGCAGGCAGCACCCCGCCGTTTACTACCCATTGCGAGAAGGTGTACCCGGGCGGGTCCTTCGCCGGGGCCTGAAGATTCACGCTCGTACCGTACGCGACGCCGGAGACCGTGTAGTCCGTCGCCCCGCCGTCAGCGCTGCTCGAAGTGATAACGACTCCGGTCGGCGGCGTGGACTGCACCGTCAGCGTGTAGGTGTTCACTGTGTACTGCGCCACGGCCAGGATGTTTTGGCTGATGACTTGACTGATGACCTGGATGCGGTTGTTCCCGGAGTCGGCCACATAGACTTTGCCGGCGCTGTCGAGAGCGATCCCTTCGGGGTCGACGAACTGCCCATTGCCGCTGCCAAAACTGCCCCACTGGGTGACGTAAGCGCCGGCGGAGGTGAACTTCTGGACGCGGCAGTTCCACGTGTCGGCCACATAGACATTGCCGGCGCTGTCGAGCGCAATGCCGTAGGGGTACTCGAACTGCCCATTGCCGCTGCCCCCGGTGCCCCACTGCGTGACGTAAGCACCCGCGGAGGTGAATTTCTGGATGCGGAAGTTCCACGTGTCGGCCACATAGACATTGCCGGCGCTGTCCACAGCGACGCCGTAGGGGTCATCGAACTGCCCATTGCCGCTGCCCTTGCTGCCCCACTTGGTGACATAAACACCGGCGGAGGTGAACTTCTGGATGCGGTTGTTGCCTGTGTCGGCCACGTAGACATTCCCGGTGCTGTCGCAGGCAATGGCGAAGGGACCTTCGAGCTGCGCATTGCCGCTGCCATAACTGCCCCACTGGGTGACGTAAACACCGGCGGAGGTGAACTTCTGAATGCGGTTGTTGTCTGTGTCGGCCACATAGACATTGCCGGCGCTGTCGACGGCGATGCCTGCGGGGCTTGCGAACCCTCCATTGCCGCTCCACTGGGTGACGTAAACGCCGGCGGAGGTGAACTTCTGGATTCGCTCGTTCTCGGTGTCGGCCACATAGACGTTGCCGGCACTGTCGGTGGCGATGCCGCGGGGGTCATCGAACTGCCCTTTGCTGCTGCCATAGCTGCCCCAAGTGCCGAAGCCGGGGATCATGGCCGTCTTCTGCCCGGCGCCCTGCGACAGGCCGTTCACCGTCCATTGCGAGAAGGTGTACCCGGTCGGGTCCGTCGTCGGGGCCTGAAGGTTCACGGTCGCATCGTATGCGACGGTATTGGTGTAGTCCGTCGTGCCGTTGTTGCCCGTGCTCGAAGCGATAACGATCCCCGTCGGCGGCGTGGACTGCACGGTCAGATAAATCGGCGCATACTGCGCCACCGCCAGGGCGCCCTCGGCCAGCGTCCATGTGATGGACTTCTGCCCGGAACTCTGCGCCGCGCCGTTCACCGCCCACTGCGAGAACGTGTACCCGGCAGGGTCCGTCGCCGGGGCCACCAGGTTCACGGTCGTTCCATACGGGACGCTCTGCACCGTGTAGTTCGTCTTGCCCCCGTCGGTGCTGCTCGAAGTGATCACGAGCCCGGTCGGCGGCATGGACTGTACGCTCAGCGGGTAAGTGTTCAGCGTATACACCGCCACGGCCGTCGCGCCCGCGGGCATCGCGAACGTGATCGTCTTCTGCCAGGCGGTCTGAGCCGTTCCGTTCACCGTCCAGTGCGAGAAGGTGTACCCGGTCGGGTCCGTCACCGGCGCTTGGAGATTCACGCTCGTGACGTACGCGACGCTCGATATCGTGTAGTTCGTCGTCCCGCCCTCGCCGGTGCTCGAAGTGATAACGACCCCCGTCGGCGGCGCGGACTGCACGGTCAGCGGGTAGCTGTTCGGCGTGTACTGCGCCACGGCCAGGATGTTTCCGTTGATGGCTTGGCGGATGACCTCGATGCGGTTGTTGCCCATGTCGGCCACATAGATGTTGTCGGCGCTGTCGAGTGCAATGCCGACGGGACCTACGAACTGCCCATTGCCGGCGCCCATGCTGCCCCACTGGGTGACGTAAGCGCCGGCCGGGGTGAACTTCTGGATGCGGTTATTGCCCGTGTCGGCCACATAGATATTGCCGGCGCTGTCGACAACGACGCCGTCGGGGTATTGGAATTGCCCATTGCCGCTGCCCTGCTTGCCCCCCTTGAGGACGTAGGCGCCGGCCGAGGTGAACTCCTGGATGCGGCAGTTGTCCGTGTCGGCCACATAGACATTGCCGGCGCCATCTACCGCGACGTCGTAGGGGTCATCGAACTGCCCTTTGCCGCTGCCATAACTGCCCCACTGGGTGACGTAAGCACCGGCGGAGGTGAACTTCTGGATGCGGTTGTTCCCGGAGTCGGCCACATAGACATTGCCGGTGCTGTCGCAGGCAATGCCCAAGGGGACTGCGAGCTGCCCGTTGCCGCTGCCATTGCCGCCCCACTGGGCGACGTAAACACCGGCGGAGGTGAACTTCTGGATGCGGTTGTTGCCTGTGTCGGCCACATAGACATTGCCGGCGCTGTCGACGGCGATGCCTGCGGGGTATGTGAACTC
>Ga0181524_10000887_pt1 | contig 35460 bp, 33 predicted proteins | sample PEATcosm2014_Bin_34_FD_119761 | JGI IMG/M metagenome (GOLD analysis project Ga0181524, IMG submission 119761) | Peatland microbial communities from MTU Mesocosm Facility, Houghton, MI, USA - PEATcosm2014_Bin05_60_metaG | ecosystem: Environmental > Terrestrial > Soil > Wetlands > Peat | place... | reverse complement strand
GGGGCCGTTCCTGTACTTCAACGGGGTCCTGGGGAACGGGCCGGCGCGCCGGCGCCACCGGCCCGAGAAGGTCGTGGCGTTGCTCCGGCTCGCCCGCCAGGCCCGGTGGCCGACCGACGTGCGCCGGGACGTCGCCGACTTCGCGCGGGGGCGGCGCGTGCGGTCGGTCGTCGGCCGGGTCGCCGGGGGTCTCGGAGGATGGTCCCGCCCGCGGGCGCGGCTGCGCCCGACCGGATTCACGGCCCCGTTCGACGACGCCGGTGCGATGGTCGTCGAGGTCGCCCGGGCGCTCGCCGCCCCCGACGCGAGCGCGCGCCGGACGGTCGCCCGAATCCGGGCCGGGTCGAACCCTTAATCGGGCCCGGCTATCCGGCCGGGCATGCCGCCGCTCTCGGGAAGCCCCCTCTCCGTGGCGCGGGCGGTCCTCGGCCCGGCCCTCGGGCTGCGCCGGGGCGAGCACCTCGTCGTCGTCTCCTGGAACCACACCCTCCCCTGGGCGACCGCGATCGTGCAGGAGGCCCGCCGGCTCGGGGCGAGCCCCGTCCTCCTCCTCGAGGACGAAGGGGCGTTCTGGCGCAGCCTCGAGGGGTCCCGCACGCCCCGGGCGTGGTCCGGGATCCCGCCCACCGTGCGGGCGGCGGTCCGGCGCGCGGACGCGCTCGTCCACTTCCCCGGCCCGGCGGACCGACCTCGCCTGCATGCGCTGCCGCCCGAGCTCCTCGCCCCATTCCTCGGGCGCGACGACCAGTGGTATCGGCTCGCCCGGTCCGCCGGCATCCGCGGCGTCCGCTGCCTGCTCGGCTACGCCTCGGACGCCCAGGCGGAGCACTGGCGGGTGCCGGGGGCGATGTGGCGGAGCCAGCTGATCCGGGGGATCGCGGCGGCCGACTACGACGAGATCGCCCGCGACGCCGCCCGGGTCGCCCGGCGCCTGGCCCGGGGCCGCGAGCTGCGCCTCACCGGGGCGGACGGGACGGAGATGCGGCTCGGACTGCGCGGCCGGACCCCGTGGATCGACGACGGCCGGGTCGATGCCGAGGACCGCCGCCGGGGCCGGCCGATCGCCACCGCCCCCGCCGGCTCGGTGGTCGTGGCGATCGGCGAGGGAACGGCCGAGGGCGTCGCGGTCGCCAGCCGCCCGAGCTACCTGTCGGCCGGCCGCGCCGAGGGGGCCCAGTGGGAGGTCGAAGGCGGGCGTCTTCGGAACTACTGGTACACCGACGGAGGCGACGCGTTCGAGGGCGAGTTCGCCGCGGCTCCGAAGGGTCGCGAGACCGTCTCGTTGTTCGGCCTCGGCCTCAATGCCGCGCTCGCCCCGGGCGTGCCGCAGGCCGAGGACCTGGAGGCCGGCACGGTCACGCTCGCCGTCGGGGGGAACTCCCTCTACGGCGGGCGGAACCGTTGCCATTTCCTGTCGTGGATCACGATCGGCGACGCGACGGTCTCCGTCGACGGGGCTCCCCTCTGTGACCGCGGGAAGATCCTGTAGGCGCGTCCGTCTCCGGCGGGCGTTCTTCGCCCGTCCGACCGTCCGGGTCGCCCGGGAGCTCCTCGGAACGTTCCTCTCGGTCGCCGGCCCCGAGGGGACGCGGACGGTCCGGCTGGTGGAGACCGAGGCGTACGTCGCGGGCGATCCCGCGAACCACGCGTTCCGGGGGCCGACCCCCCGGAACCGGTCGATGTTCGGTCGCCCCGGAACGCTCTACGTCTATCGGATCCACCAGGTCGTCTGCGCGAACCTCGTCACCCGGCCGGGGGAGGCGGTGCTCCTGCGCGCGGGGGCGCCGTGCACGCCCGGACTCTCCCGACCGTCCGGTCCGGGTCGGCTGTGCCGGGCGCTGGGGATCACGAGGGCGGACGACGGGGCGGACGCGGCGGGCGGCCGTCGTGTTTCGGTCTGGTCCGCGACGGAGGCACGGGCGCGGATCGTCGCGGGACCCCGGGTGGGGATCCGTCGGGCGGCATCGCGCCGCCTGCGGTTCGGTTTCGCGGGGGACCCGTGGGTCTCCCGACCGGCGCTCGCCGGTCGACGGCGGCTCAGCGGAGCTTCGCCCACTCGTAGCCGCGGCGTCGTGCGGTCGAGCCGAAGCCGCACGAGGCGCAGGCGCCCTTCTGCCGGTGGAACGAATGCCGTCCGCAGCGACGACAGATGATGTGGACGATCTTTCCCCCGCGACGTGACGGCGTTCCCTTTCCCATGCCTCCGTCCTCCTAAGGTGAGATGTAGACGATCGAGTCCCCGCGGACGAGCGTGACGCCCGCCCGGGGGGTGACGACGTCCTTCACGACCTCCTCGGCCCCGGAGAGGACGAGGTTCAGGTGCTGGTCGTAGGCGTCGAGCGTTCCCCGGAACGACCGGCCGCCCTTCATCTCCACCAAGACCCGCTTGTGCAGGCTCTGCTGGAGGACGTCGAGCGGCTTCATCGGAGAGGGGCACCGGCACGTAGGGGGGTCTTCTTAACGGTTGCCCGCGCGCGGCGGCGGGCGAACGTCGCGGGGGGCGGGGGGGTCTCCGCGAGGAGGTCCAGCACCCGTCGCGCGCCTCGGGCTCGGGGGGAAAGGGGAACGACGCCGCGGACGGTCCGGCCGAGGGCCGCGACGAGCGGAGCGAGTGGTCGGTCCCCGTCGATCCGCCGGACCCGGCCCGGGAACGCACGGGGGAGGAGCTCCGCGTAGAACCGCTCCTCGACCCGACCGACGGCCTCGTGGCGCGCGGCGAGGGCGGGCGGGTGGCGGACCGGGTCGGCGGCCGCCCGCCGTCGCCGTGTCGCGGCGCCCGTGGCAAGGTAGACGACCACGTCGGGCATCCCCCACGCTCCGCGACCCGCGAGCCGACGCGTCCGGGCGACGAGGCCGCGGAGGAGCGGGGGCCGCGCGGTTCCGAGCGCCTCGAGCGCCCAGGAGTACGTGAGGGGGCCGAGGAATCCGGTGTCCGCGACGACCGTCCGCCCGCGAGCGCAGAGCTCCCTCGCGGCACGCCACCGGTCGGCCTCTGCCTCGAGCAACAGCCGCTCCACGCGCGCCAGCGCACGGTCGGAGGTGACCCCGATCCTCGGGCGGGGCTCGAGCCGGTCGTACGCCTCGGCCAGGGCGACCCAGCCGAACGCCGTCGCCGCCCGCGCGACGAGGGAGCTCTTGCCGGCGGCCGAGACGCCATCGATCGCGATCAGCAGGGAGCGGGCGGGCATCCGGGACCTCCCGGACGAACGGACGGTGCACGGAAAACCGTACCGGCCGCCCGGCTGGCTTTTGGCGGGCCGGGGTCTCCCCCGACCGTGCCGGAACCACCGCGGACCGGTCATCGGTTCGGAGCCCGCGTGCTGGAGTGGGAGACGCTCGCGGAGGTCGCTCGGGAGCTCGAGGCGACCGAGAGCGACCCCGAGGGGGTCGGGATCATGACCCGCAAGGGACGGGTCTTCCCGGTCCGGCTGGACGGGGTGCCGCTGAAGGCGGCCCCGATCCTCAAGCAGGAGATGCTGTCGGTGGGCGGGGATGCGGCGCACGCCCGCGGCGTCGCGGACCACTCGGTCAGCGCAACGCCCGCGGTCCTGCTCGGGACATGGGGTCAGTACCGCTACGTCCTCCCGAAGCTCCGCCGGCAGCCGTTCGGGCTGCACGAGCTCGCCGACGAGGTCGACCGCGCGCTGCGGGCGTACACGTCCGCAGCTCCCCGGACCGTCCCGGGCGCGCACCGGACCCTGTCGATCGGGGACCGACCGTGCGTGATGGGGGTGCTGAACGTCACGCCGGATTCGTTCTCGGACGGCGGCCAGTACCTCGATCCGTCGGCCGCGAGCGACCGGGCCGCAGCGATGGTCGCCGAGGGCGCGGACGTGATCGACATCGGGGCTGAATCGACCCGCCCGGGGGCCGCGCCGGTCTCGCCGGAGGCCGAGTGGGGCCGGCTCGGCCCCGTCCTCTCCCGGCTCGCCGGACGCCTTCCGGTCCCGATCTCCGTCGACACCCGCCACCCGGAGGTGGCGGCGCGCGCGATCGACGCCGGGGCCGACGTCGTCAACGACGTCGAGGGCCTCCGGTCCGAGGAGATGCGCCGGGTCGTCGCCCGCTCCGGCGCGGCGGCGGTGGTGATGCACCTGCGCGGGGAGCCCCGAACGATGCAGAAGGACGTCGTCTACCGGGACGTGCGCGGCGAGGTGTTCCGGTGGCTCGCCGAGGCGACGGAGCGGGCCCGCGCGGACGGGATCCCCGCCGACCGCCTCCTGGTCGATCCGGGGCTCGGCTTCGGGAAGTCGGCCCCCCAGAGCCTCGAGCTGCTCCTCCACGTGGGCGAGCTGCGCTGCCTCGGCTACCCCGTCGTCGTCGGGGCGTCGCGCAAGTCGTTCCTCGGCTGGGCGCTCGACGACGAGGCGGTGGCCGGGCGCACGGAGGCCGGGCTAGCGGCCGCCGTCCTCGCGGCGGAGCGGGGAGCGTCGGTCGTGCGGACCCACGACGTCGGACCGACCGTCCGCGCGCTCCGGCTGGTCGAGCGGCTCCGGCGCATGCGCGCGGCGTCCCCCGCCACCGCCGAAGGGATCGCCGCGGGGGGACCCGACCCTCAGCCGTCCGCCGGTGGGGAATCGTCGGGGCCGAGCTCGGTCTCGAAGACGAGCGAGCCGACGTAGTCGCACTTCGCGCATCGGTACACCTGCCCGAGGATCGAGCCGGCGATCAGCGAGATCTTCGCCGAGCCGCACTTGGGGCAGAGCAGGACGCTCCTACCCCGACGCCGGCGGACCGCCGTCTTCGTCCTCCGCCCCGGGCGGCTCGTCCCCGGGAGCCTCCGGCGCGGGCTCCCCGTCCGACCGGTCGTCGGTCCCGGGACCGTCGGGCGTCGGTCGGTCCTCCGGGGGGCCGGGGAGGTCGGGGCCTTCGACCGCCGCCGCGAGGGTGACCGCGTCGCGCACCTCGTCCCCCTCGTCGAGCCGGATGACCCGGACGCCGAGCGTGTTGCGCGACTGGGTGCGGATCCCGGCGACGGCCATGCGGATCGTCACGCCGCGCTGGGTCGTCACGAGCAGCTCGGAGGTGTCGGTCGTCGGGAGCACCGCGACGACCGCCCCGTTCCGCCCGCCGGTCCGGATCGTCCGCACCCCCATCGCGCCCCGCCGCGTCTTGCGGTAGGCGGCGATCGGGCTGCGCTTCCCGAACCCCGTCGTCGTCAGCGAGAGCAACGTCGGGAACTTCGGGCTCACCGGGGCCATCGCCACCACCCGGTCGTCCTTCTCGCCGGAGAGGCGGACGCCGATCACCCCGTACGTCGCGCGCCCCGTCGGCCGTACGTCGCCGAGCGGGAACCGGACGAGCAGGCCCGAGTGGGTCGCGAGGACGATCTCGGTCGCCTCGCCGCGGATGAGCGCGACGTCGACGAGCTCGTCGCCCTCCTCGAGGAGGACCGCCTGGATGCCGTTCGTGCGGATGTTCTGGAACTGGTCGAGCGTCGTCCGCTTCACCAGCCCCCGCCGGGTGGCGAAGACGAGCGCCCCGTCGGCCGCGAGGTCGCGGAGCGTCAAGAGGGTCTGGACGCGCTCGCCGTCCTTGAGCCGGGGCAGGAGGTTGATCACCGCCTTCCCCCTCGAGTGGCGGCTCCCCTCGGGGAGCTCGTACGCCTTCAGCCGGTAGACCCGCCCGAGGTTCGTGAAGAACAGGAGGTCGTCGTGGGTCCGGCTGACGAACGTCCGGATGACGTAGTCCTCCTCCTTCGTTTCCATCTGGACCAGGCCGCGGCCGCCGCGCCGCTGCCGCCGGTACTGTTCGAGCGGCAGGCGCTTGATGTAGCCGTCCCGGGTCACGAGGACGACGACCTCCGTGTCGGGGATCAGGTCCTCGAGCGAGCGTTCCGTGAACGCGCCGACGATCCGGGTCCGCCGCGCGTCCCCGAACCGGGCCTTGAGCTCCTTGAGCTCGTCGGCGATCAACCGGTCGAGGAGGACCGGGCTGGCAAGGATCTCCTTGAGCTGCCGGACGAGCGCCTCCTTCCCGGTCTTCTCCTCCTCGATCGCCTCCCGCTCGAGCGCGGTCAGGCGGGCGAGCCGCATCTCGAGGATCGCTTTCGCCTGGTCGCTCGAGAGGAGGAACTTGCCCATCAGTCCCGTCTCGGCGGTCGGAGCGTCCTTCGAGCGGCGGATGAGGCGGATCACCTCGTCGATGTGGTCGATCGCCGTCAGGAACCCCTCGAGGAGGTGGAGGCGCTCCTCCGTCTTCCTCAGGTCGAAGCGGGTCCGCCGCGTGAGGGACGTCCGCCGGTGCGCGAGGTGTAGGTCGAGCAGGGCCCGGAGGCCGAGGACCTTCGGACGGCCGTCGACGAGGCAGAGGTTGATCACGCCGAAGCTCGTCTCGAGCGGGGTGTGCTCGTAGAGCCGGTTCAGGACGATCTCCGCGGGGACGTCGCGCCGCAGCTCCACGACGACGCTCGTCCCCGCCCGGTCCGATTCGTCCCGCAGGTCGGTGATCCCGTCGATCCGCTTGGACTTCACGAGGTCCGCGATCAGCTGGACCAGCGACGCCTTGTTGACCTCGTACGGGGTCTCGGTGATCACGATCTCGTCCTTGCCGCCCCGTTCGCGGATCTCCGCGGCGCCGCGCAGGTGGAGCGTCCCCCGGCCGGTCTCGTACGCGTCCCGGATCCCCTCCAGGGAAAGGTAGCCGCCCGTCGGGAAATCGGGCCCCGGCACGACCCGCATCAGCTCGTCGAGCGACACGTCCGGGCGCTCGAGCAGGAGGAGGAGCCCGTCGACGATCTCCCCGAGGTTGTGGGGGGGCATGTTCGTCGCCATCCCGACCGCGATCCCGGCCGAGCCGTTGATGAGAAGGTCGGGGACCTTCGACGGGAGGACGAGCGGCTGGCGCAAGGTGCCGTCGAAGTTGTCGGTCCAGTCGACCGTCTCCTTCTCGATGTCGAGCAGGAGCTCCTCCGCGAGCGCGGAGAGCCGCGCCTCGGTGTACCGCATCGCCGCGGGGGAGTCCCCGTCGATCGAGCCGAAGTTCCCCTGTCCGTCGATCAGCGGGTAGCGCAGGCTGAACGGTTGGGCCATCCGGACGAGGGCGTCGTAGACCGCGATGTCCCCGTGCGGGTGGTACTTACCCAGCACGTCCCCGACGGTCCGGGCGCTCTTGCGGTACGGGCGGTCGTGGTTCGCCCCGGACTCCCACATCGACCAGAGGATCCGCCGCTGGACCGGCTTGAGGCCGTCCCGCCCGTCGGGGAGCGCCCGCCCGACGATCACGCTCATCGCGTAATCGATGTACGAGCGGTGCATCTCCTGCTCCACGGTCCGGTCGCGGATCCGGTCGACCGGCGTCTCGGTCGACTCGGGGGGCGAGGAGGTCATGCCGCCGCCTCCCCCCGGCCGAGCTGGCGGGCCAGCTCCCGGTCCGCCGCCTCGAGGAACCGGTCGCGCGTGCCCGGCGGGATCGTGGCGCCGCTCGCGACGCGGTGGCCCCCTCCCTCTCCGCCGACGGCGCTCGCGGCCGTCCGACAGACGGCGGCCAGATCGAGCCCGTGGTCGACCTGGCGGAGCAGGCCGCGGGAGCTGACCTTCGTCGGTTCCTTCCCGTGGTCGGAGAAGACGAAGACGGGGACGTCGGGCGGGAGCAGGTAGTTCATCGCGAGCCCGGCCTGCGTCCCGGCCAGCGGAGTGTCGGGGCTCTCGAACCAGCGGAGGCTGTGCATGGAGTGGATGTCCCCGTCCTCGATACGGCGCAGCCCGCGCAAGAGGCCGGCGCGCCATTCGGCCTCGGCGGCCCGCGCGCGCTCGATCGCGCCCGCATCCCCGAGCGCCATCGCGACGCCGACGCCCGGGACGCCGATGCGGCCCGTGGCGTTCTGGAGGTTGGAGACCTCCTCCGCGTCGAGACCGAGGGAGGGGACGAACCAGCGCTCCGCATCGACCATGGCGCCGAACTCGGGGAGCACGTTCGAGCGCGTCAGGCGCTCCTTCAGGGCCACCGCGAGGCGACCGACCTCTTCCGCCGTCAGCTCGTCCGGCCGCCGCCCGGGGTCGATCCCGGCGGCGTTCGCGAACGCCTCGGCCTCGCCGCGTCGTCCCGAGAGGCCGCGGACGTACGGGTCGACGCTTCCCGCGACCGCCTCCCCGACGGTCCGCCCGAACAGCGCGACCCCCTTCTTCCGGACGACGAACCCGCGGCGCACCGCCTCGTCGACGAGCGTGGCGTTCAGCCCCTTGAACCCCCCGACGTGCTGGCGGTCGTGGATCGCCCCCGACAGGCCCCACGGGGCGTTGTCCCAGTTCGCGGGGTCGAGGAAGACGCTGAACAGCCAGGCGAGCGTCGCCCCGCACATCTCGCTCATCCCGTCGACGCCCCAGTCGAGCGGGTTGACGAACGCCACGTGCCCGGGCAGCGGGGGCGGGTCGGGGGAGCCGGGGTAGCGGTGGTGGTCGAGAACGATCACGGGATGCGGGTTCTTCGCAAAGAGGTCGAGCCAGCTCGCCCCCGTGTCGACGACGATCAACGGGCCGGCGGTGCGGCTCGCAACGGCCGCCATCCGCTCGCGCTCGACCCCTACGAGGGAGGTCGCCTGCACTGGGTAGCCGAGCCGCCCGAGCGCCCGCAGCAGGACCGACGCACCGGCCACGCCGTCGCCGTCATAGTGGTAGACGACCCGCCATCGCCGGGGGTTCCCGAGGATCAGGCCCCGCGCGCGATCGAATTCCTCGAGATAGCGGGGGTTCCGAACGAAGCCGTCCGGGCCCGAAGGCATCACTCCACCTGAAGCGCCGCGCCAGCGGAGGAGTACCGCCAGCCCTCCGGGATCCGTCGGCGCTGCCGGTAGTAGCGCGCGAGGCGCCGAATCCGCGCCTCCATCAGGTTGAGGCCCCGGCGGTTCGAGAGGTCGTTCGGATGGGCCTCGAGGTGGTGCTGGAGATGCACGACCCGCTTGAGGAGCGACTGGAGGTCGTCGGGGATCTCGGGCCGTAGGCCGTGCGCGGCGAGCAGCCCCCCCAGCCGCTGGCCCGTGACGGCCCGGACCGATGGGACCGCGTAGCTGTCGCGCAGCGTCTGTCCGACCTGCGCGGCGGTGCGGCCGGCCTTGACCATCTGGGTCGCCTGGGCCACGATCTCCTCCGTGGTCGCGGTGACCCACTCCGGCTTGGTGAGGGGGTAGGGGCGGTGGGAACCGGCCCGGCCCTTCCGTCCCGAGTGGATTCGCGACACGGCGGCGCGCTGACCGGCGTTCGGTACTTAACGCTTGGTGCGGACGAGGGACCCGACCCCCCTTCCCGCGTCCCGGGGCGGGGCCGGATCAGGCGATCCGGTCGGTCTTCGCGAGCGCCTCGACGAGGAACTGCTTGCCGGCCACGGTGATCCGGTAGTGGGGGGCCACCGGGGGCGGGCGCGGGCCCGCGGCCGGGTGCGCGTGGGCCCGGACGAGCCCGTTGCGAACGAGGAGACCGAGCACCTGGGGGACGGGCACGTCCTCCCGGTCGGTCGCCCAGAACCGGCGCAGGATCCGCTCGAGGTCGGCGAGGCCGAGGGCCTGGTCGCGCTCCCGCCCCTCGTGGAGGGACTCGACCCGGTTCAACTGCTGGAGGATGGCGATCATGGTCGCCCGGACGGGATCGCGGTCGTCGCCGGGAGCCATCGGGAGGGGGAACGGCGGGTTCCCCTACATATAGGCGCCCGCGCGGCGGCGGGTCCGGCGGCTAGACCCGGCCGACGCGCTGGATCTGCCGGAGGAGGAACTGCTTCCCCTCGGTCGTGATCGTGAACCGCTCGCTGACGACGCGTCCTCGGTCCCAGGCATACTCCGGGTCGTCCAGCTCGCGGGCGAACCCGTTCCCGATCAGGACCCGAAGCGCCGTCCCGATCTCCTCCACCGTCAGGGGGGGGAGGGGCCCCCGGGACAGGAAGTGACGTAGCTCCTCGGTTTCGAGGCCGACCACCTCCCCTTCGCCCTCCATCTCGGCGCGGTTGAGCTGCTTCAGGACCTCGACGAGCTCCGTCCGGAGCTCCGTCGCGCTCTCCTGGGGGGAGGCCGCCATCGCCGGGCGATGGCGGGGAGGGGGAGATGAACGTATCCCTCGACACCTGCGCCCGCGGGCTTTTAGGCGGGGGACGCGAATACGTCGGACGGAAGATGGCGTGTACCTGCCGCAGTCCGGCCCATTGCCCGATCTGCAACACCCCGGTCCGGGTCCCGCTCACGAACCTCGAGAACGCCGCCGGGGCCGCCATCCTCGTCGATCGGTTCGCCCACCGCGACTCGTCGTCGTCCCGGGAGGGGCTCCGTCGGCTCATCGAGGGCTGGACGAACTGCCCGGCGTGCGGCCATTCGATCCATTTCGAGCACTCCCGTTCGTGCGTCGCGGGAGCGCTGTCCGGCGCCGGGGTGCCGCTCGCCGAGCGCGAGTCGATCCTATCCAAGATCACGTTCCCGGAAGGGTGACGGCAGGAGGACCGGGTGGCGGACGGCGACGAGTTCCTGGTCACTCCCTACGAGGTGAAGGGCCGGATCGACTACGCGCGCCTGCGCGAGCTGTTCGGCACCCAGGAGCTCACCGCCGAGCTGCTCGACCGGCTCCGTCGCCTCGCCGGCGGAGAGCTCCCTCCGCTCCTCTCCCGCGGCATCTACTGCTCGCACCGGGACCTCGGCCTGCTGCTCGACCGCTTCACGGCGGGAACGCCGTTCTTCCTGTACTCGGGCCGGGGGCCGTCGGGGCCGCTGCACGTCTCGCACCTCGTGTCGTTCGAGGTCTGCCGGTGGCTGCAGGAGCGCCTCGGGGTGCCGATGTACATCCAGATCACGGACGACGAGAAGTTCTGGGCCCGCTCCGGACTCACGCGGGAGGAGGCCGCCCGCTGGGGGATGGAGAACCTCTACGACATCCTGGCCCTCGGGTTCGACCGCCGGCGCACGCGGGTCTTCTTCGACTCCCGCTCGATCGCGGCGCTCTACCCGCTCGCGATCCGGGTCGCGCGCAAGATCCCCTACTCGACCGTGAAGGCCGTCTTCGGGTTCGAGCCGTCGACGAACGTCGGGCTGATCTTCTACACCGCCCTGCAGACCGTGCCGTGCTTCTGGCCGTCCTGGGCGGAGGGCCGGGACGTCCCGTGCCTGATCCCGTGCGGGATCGACCAGGACCCCCACTTCCGGGTGACCCGCGACATCGCGGAGGGCCTCGGTTATCCGAAGCCCGCGCTCCTGCACAGCCAGATGATCCCGGGCCTCCTCGGCGAGGCCGCGATGTCGACGACGGGCCACGTCGCCGACAACGCCCTGTTCCTGAACGACCCCCCGAAGGTCGTCGAGCGGAAGATCCGGAACGCCTTCACCGGCGGACGGGCCACGGTCGAGGAGCAGCGGCGCCTCGGCGCGACCCCCGAGGTCTGCTCGGTCTGGGCGCTCTGGAGGACCCGGTTCGCGCGATCGGACGAGGAGTTCCGGAAGGTCACCGAGGGATGCCGATCCGGGTCCCTCCTCTGCGGCGAGTGCAAGGCGTCGGTCATCGAACGGGTCCACGACTTCTACCGGGAACACGCGGTCGCGCGGGAGAAGGCGAAGGAGTGGGCCGAGTCGGCGATCGTGACCGAGGCGCCGCGGCCGCTCTAGCTGACCTCGGGACGGGGCGGGGGGGTGACCCCGGCCGGCCGGACGGGCGGCCCGGGACGTCCCGGGGCGATCGGGCCGGCCTCCTCGCCGACGGCGGTGACGAGCCGGAGCATCGGGCGGAAGAGCGACGCGCGGGCCCGCGCCGGGTCGAGCGTGTACGCCCGCTCGTACGCCGCGACCGCCTCCTCCTGCTCCCCGAGCGACAGCAGCGAGAGCGCGAGGTCGAGCCAGCTCTTCGCCTCGCGGGCCCCCTCGCGGACCCCGGCCTCGTCCGTGTGATCGTCGAGGCGGTGGGGCGACTGGGGCGGACGGCCCTTGTCCGCGGACGGGACCTCGCGGGAGAGGACGAGCGCCCTCTCGAAGGCGACCGCCGCGCCCGGCTCGTCCCCCGATTCGGCGAGGGCTACCCCCAGCCGGTGCCAGGCCACGACGTCCTCGGGGGCGAGGGCGACGGCCCGCCGGTACGCGGACGCCGCGTCGTTCCACTCCTCGCGGAGGGAACGGGCGACGCCGAGATGGAACCACGCCTCCTCGTTCTGGGGGGCGAGGGCGACGGCACGGGAAAGGGCGGCCTCGGCATCGGCGCCCCGCCCGAGGTGGGCGAGCGCCATTCCGTAGAACGACCAGGCGGCCGCATCGTTCGGGTCCTCCCGGAGGACGTCCCGGAACGCGCCGGCCGCCTCCTCGTACTGGCGGCTCAGGAAGCGGTGGATCCCGAGGTCGAACCGGGGGTGCATGGGCCGGCCACTGACGGACCCGGGGGCCAAAAGGCTAGCGTCCGCGGGGAAACGTCCACGGCGACGGTCTTATATGGGTCCGTGCGCCATGAGGCGCCGAGGAATCCGCGAGTCTGGCCTGAATCGAGCGTCCCGCCCGTCCGAGTTTTGCGACGAGTGTTCGCGCGACGAGAGTCTTCTCAACGATTCCCACGGAACCGAACGCGAAACGCGGAACGAGGCGACCCGAGCGATGGTAGACAAACCACTGACCAAAGTGCGCGACCTGACGCCGAACTCGAAGCAAGTGAACGTCCTGGCCAAGGTGATCAACGTTGGCGAGGCGAAGGAAGTGATGGGCAAATTCGGAGACCCGAGGAAGGTCTGCGAAGCCGTCGTCGGCGACGACACGGCGACGATCATCCTCTCGCTCTGGAACGAGCAGATCGGGTCGATCGCGAAGGACGAAGTGATCCTGGTCGACAACGGCTACGTCTCGCTCGTCCGCGGGCACATGCGCCTGAACGTCGGGCGCTACGGCAACCTCACGAAGTCGACCGAGGCGATCCCTGAGGTCAACTCGTCGCTCGACATGAGCCAGCAGGAGTTCGAGAGCGAACGCCGCTCCTTCGGGGGCGGTGGCGGCTATCGCGACCGGGGCTCCGGCGGCTACGGCGGCGGGGGCGGCCGGTACGGTGGCGGCAGCGGTGGCGGCAGCGGCGGTGGCGGTGGTGGGGGCGGAGGCGGCCGAGACCGCTCCGACACCTACAAGCGCTACTAGGCGCCCCCGGGCGTTCCCGGACCCAACCTCTTCCTCCCTTTCCCCTTCGGGCCCTCCGCCCCGGGGAAATCTCATTAAATACGGCCCTCACCTGCTTTCCGCCGAGACGATGGTCGAATCCTCGCGCGAGCTCACGCTCTACGTGCAATCGAAGAAGGCGGTCACGTCGTTCTACCGGCCCTCCACCTCCATGTCCGCGGCTGGGATCGCCACGAGCCTCGGGGGGGCACCTCCGGCGGGGAACGAGGGGGGAGGGGTGACGGCCGATGAGGCGGTCTTCTTCCTCTCGGACGACCAGTCGCGGTGCGTCGCCCTCGCCGAGGAGATCGCGGCCCAGCGGGGGTACCAGCTGAAGGTCGTCGACGTCGCGAAGGCCGGGCGGCTGGAGCGGCTCGTCACCGAGCACCTGCGGGGCGTCCAGACGTTCCCGGTGCTCATCTCGCCCCTCGGCCTGCGCGTCGAGGGGGCCGCCCAGTTCACGCAGGTCGGCCTCTCGGCGGTGATGCCCACCGAGCTGACGAGCGTCCGGGCGTTCACCTACATCAAGATCCGCGGGGGGGACCTCGACCGCATCCGCCGGCTCCTCGAGGGATTTCCCGAGGTGAAGGAGCTCCACTTCCTGACGGGGGACTGGGACATCCTCGTCATCCTCCAGTTCCCGCCGTCGTCGGCCAACAAGCGTCGGGTCCTCGACTTCGTGACCGAGCGGATCCGCGGGGTTCCCGAGGTGCTCGACACCTCGACGATCGTCCCCGAGTACACGGTGACGAAGTTCCCGATCCCGCACTAGCGGCGGCGCGCGCGCCGCGCCCGGCCCCTCTTCCGCCGCGGGATCACCGGGATCCGGTAGGCCCCGGCGTCCGCGGACGTCGCCGCGCCCGGCTCCTCGCTGCCGTAGAGCGCCTCGACGGTCAGCGGGTGGTCCTCGAGCCAGGCGACCCCCTCGACGTAGGCGGCGAACGCTTCGAGGCTCGTGAAGAGCGGGATCCCGAGCTCGATCGTACGGCGGCGGAGGACGTACTCGTCCTCCAGCATCCGCTCGAACTTCTCCTGGGCGAGCGCGAGCGGTACGTTGAGCATCAGGTCGATCTCCCCCCGGTCGAGGGCCTCCATCACGTTCGGGTGCCGCTCGGGTTCGGAGACCTTGTGGAGGGTCCGCACCCCCCGGATCCCGCGGGCGGCGAGGAAGCGACCGGTGTCCTCGGTCGCCGCGATCCGTAGTCCGAGCGCACGGAGCCGGCGCGCGACCGGCAGGAGCTCCTCCTTCAGCTGCGGTCCGCCGACCGACAGGAACGCCCGCCCCCGCCGGGGGACCAGGCGGACGCCGGTCGCGACCAGGGCCTTCACGAGCGCGTCCGAGAACGTCGGCCCGAAACAGGCGACCTCTCCGGTCGACTGCATCTCGACCCCGAGGAGCGGGTCCGATCCGGTCAGCTGGAGGAACGAGAACTGGGGGACCTTGACGCCCCAGCGTCCGGGGGGCAGCGGGGCGATCGCGACGCCCTTCTCCCGGCCGGCGCGCACCGGCACTCCCGCGTCCGAGAGCGACCGGCCGAGCATCGCGCGGGCCGCTTCCCGCAGCAGCGGGACGCCGGTCGCCTTCGTGAGGAACGGCAGGGAACGGCTCGCGCGCAGGTTGAGCTCGATGATCTGGTACGCCCGGTCCTTGACGAGGAACTGGACGTTGAACGGCCCCTTGATCGCGAGGGTCCGGGCGAGCCGGGCGCTCGCCTCCAGCAGCTGCTCCTGGACCTCGGGCGGGGTGTGGCGGGGCGGGAGGCAGAAGATCGCGTCGCCCGAGTGGACCCCGGCCCGCTCGACGTGCTCGAGGATCCCCGCGACGAGGATCCGGTCGCCGTCCGAGACCGCGTCCAGCTCGACCTCGTCCGCGCCCTCGATGAACTTCGTGATCACGACCGGGTGCTCCGGAGAGACCCGGGCGGCCTCCGAGAGGAGCCGGTCGAGGTCGGTCCGCCCGGCGATCACGCGCATCGCCTGGCCGCTCAGCACGTAGGACGGGCGTACGAGGACCGGGTAGCCGATCTCGTCGCAGAACGCGTTCGCCGCGTCGATCGTCGTGAACGCCCGCCAGGCGGGCTGCGGGATGCCGAGCCGTTCGAGCAGGCGGGCGAACCGGGCCCGGTCCTCCGCCGTGTCGATCGATTCCGGCGCGGTGCCGAGGATCGGGATCCCGCACATGTGGAGGAGGGGGGTCAGGTTCTGGGCGAGCTGGCTCCCGACACAGGTGACGACCCCGGTGAATCCTTCGAAGTCCTGCAGGTCCCGGACCCGCTCGAGCGTGATCTCCTCGAAGTAGAGGCGGTCGGACCGGTCGTAGTCGGTCGAGACCGTCTCCGGGTTCGAGTTGAGGAGCGCGACCCCCGGGATCCCCTCGGCGCGCAGGCCGTCCACGAGGTTCATCGTCGACCAGTCGAACTCGACGCTCGACCCGATCCGGTAGGGTCCCGCCCCGATGACGAGGGCCGCGCCCCGGGGCATCGGCCGGACGTCGTCCGCGTCGGCGCGGTACGTGACGTAGAGGTAGTTCGTCTGGGCGGGCCACTCGCCGGCGAGGGTGTCGATCATGCGGATCCTCGGACGGATCCCCGCCGCGAGCCGGCGTCGGCGGACCTCCTCCTCGTCGAGGCGAGCGGCCCGACCAATCGCCCGGTCCGAGAGGCCGAGCTCCTTCGCCCGCCGCAGGAGCGGCGGGGCGAGCTCGCGGGCCCCGAGGGCACCGATCTCCCGGTGCACGGTCTCGATCTCCCCGAGCGCGTCGACGAACCATCGGTCGATGTACGACACCCGGCTGATCGTGTCGGGATCGACCCCGGCGCGCAGCGCTTCCAGGACGCGCTGGAGGACGTCGGGCGTCGGGGCGGAGAGGTCGGCCAGGATCTCCGCCGGGGGACGGATCTCGGCCGGCGGGAGGAGGTCGGAGCGCGGGTCCGTCATGCGGACGGCCTTCGAGAGCGCCTCGGGGAACGACGCCCCGATCCCCATCGCCTCGCCGACCGACTTCATGGAGGGGCCGAGCCGTCGGTCCGCCCGGCTGAACTTGTCGAGGTCCCAGCGCGGGAGCTTGACGACGACATAGTCGAGCGCGGGCTCGAAGCAGGCGGTCGTGACGCCCGTGATCCGGTTCTTGAGCTCCGGCAGGGTATGGCCGAGCGCCAGCTTCGCCGCGACGTACGCGAGCGGGTAGCCGGTCGCCTTGCTCGCGAGCGCGCTCGAGCGCGAGAGGCGGGCGTTGATCTCGATCGCGTAGTACTCCTCGCTCTTCGGGTCGAGGCAGAACTGGATGTTGCACTCCCCGACGATCCCGCAGGCATCGGCCGCCCGCAGGGCCGCCTGCCGCAGCAGCTGGAACTCGGAGTCGTTGAGGGTCTGGCTGGGAGCGATGACGATGTTGTCGCCGGTGTGGACCCGCATCGACAGGACGTTCTCCATGTTGCAGACCGTCAGCACGTTCCCCCGGGCGTCGCGGACGACCTCGTACTCGATCTGCTTCCACGTCCCCACGTACCGCTCGAGGAGCACCTGGCCGACCGGGCTCGCGCGGAGTCCCCGGGCCACGACCTCCCGGAGCTCGTCCGGGTCCCGGGCGACGCCGCCCCCCTTGCCGCCGAGGGTGAAGGCGACCCGGACGATCACCGGGAAGCCGAGCTCGCGCGCCGCGGCCAGCGCCTCGTCGAACGAGTAGACCGCCCGGCTGGGGAGGGTGGGGACGCGGGCCCGGGCCATCGTGCGGACGAACCGGGCCCGGTCCTCGGTCGCGCGGATCCCCGATAGGGGGGTCCCCAGGACCCGGGTCTTCGTACGGCGCAGCGCCCCGGAGTCCGCGAGCTGGACGCCGCAGTTGAGCGCCGTCTGGCCGCCGAAGGAGAGCAGGATCCCGTCGGGCCGCTCGCGGTCGAGGATCGGCGCGACGAACTCCGGGACGAGCGGCTGGAAGTAGACCTTCCCGAGCTTCGGCCGGTCGGTCTGGAGCGTGGCGATGTTCGGGTTGACGATGACCGCGTAGACCCCGTCCTCCTCGAGCGCCTTCAGGCACTGGCTTCCGGAGTAGTCGAACTCGCCGGCCTCCCCGATCTTGAGCGCCCCGCTGCCGAGCAGGACGACCTTCTTCGGGAGGGTGGGCGTCATCCGCGCCGCCTCACCTTCCGGGCGAACTCGTCGAAGACGAACCCCGCTTCCTGGGGTCCGGGGTGGCCTTCGGGGTGGCCCTGCAGGGCGAGGAGACGACCCGAGGCGTCGCGGATCCCCTCGAGCGTTCCGTCGTCCGGGTTGGTCGCCCATACCCGCAGGTCGGCACGCTTCAGCGCCGCCGGGTCGACCGCGAAGCCGTGGTTCTCGCTGACGATCAGCGCCCGGCCGTCGGCGAAGCCGACCGTCTTGTTCTGCCCTCGGTGACCGTACTTGAGCTTGAACGTCGTGGCGCCGCGCGCGAGCGCGAGGAGCTGGTGGCCGAGGCAGATCCCGAGGGTCGTCCGACCCCGGTTCGAGCTCCGCCCGAGCTCCTCGATCGTCACCGCGAGTTGCGCGGGGTCCCCCGGGCCGTTCCCCACCACGAGGCCCGCGACCCGCCGCCCGTCCCATCGGTCCGGGACCGGCTGGTCGTACGGCAGTCGGAGGACGGCGAGCCCGCGGTCGAGGAGCGCCCGGACGATGCTCGCCTTCGTCCCGCAGTCGAGGACCGCCACGAGCGGTCCGCCGTCGCGGGCCACGACGGTCGGGGTCCGGGGGGCGACCTCCCCGACGAGCGACTCCTCGGCGTACGCGGGGGCCCGTGCGATCGCGCGCGCGAGCTCGGCGTCTTCCGGCGGGGAGCGCGGAGGGCCCACGTCGATCACGCCCCGGAGAACGCCGCGGGAACGGATGTGTTGGGTCAGGCGGCGCGTGTCGATCCCCCGGATCCCGGGCACGCCCTCGTCGGCGAGCCAGGTCTCGAGCGAGCGCCCCATCGCCCAATGGTTCGGCCGGGTCGTTCCCCGGACGACGATCCCGCGCACCTGGAGCTCCCCGCTCTCGAGGAGCGGGAGCCCGTCGCGGTCGCGGGCGTCGGCGACCGGCACGCCGTAGTTCCCGAGGAGCGGATAGGTGAAGGCGAGGATCTGGCCGCGGAACGACGGGTCGGTCAGCGACTCCGGATACCCGACCATGCCGGTCGTGAAGACCACTTCGCCGACCCGGCGCGACGGGGCCCCGAACCCTTCGCCCTCGAACCGGCTCCCGTCCTCGAGAAATAGGGTGCCCCGCAGGCTCGTCTCGTGCGAGCGCGCCGGCGGCACTGGCGTCGGGAACCCGAGGCGGCCGAGGAGGGGCCTCGGCCATAAGTCTTACCGTTGCGACGGACCGAGCGGCGCGCCGGCGCCGGCCGGGGGCGCGGCGAGGCATCAAATCCGCGCGGAGGTTCGGCGGCGGCGTGCCCGGGCTCCCGCGGTTGCGCGATTCCTACGACCTCCTGATCGTCGGCGGCGGCCACGCCGGCCTCCAGGCGGGGCTGAAGGCCGCCCTCCTCGAGCGGACCGCGGCGGTGATCGACCGGGGTCCGAAGTACTCACGCTCGTTCTACGCGCCGAGGATGGACAACATCCCCGGCGCTCCCGAAGGGATATCGGGCCACCGGCTCCTCGAGCTCCAGACGCAGGCGCTGCGGAAGCGGGACGACCACGTCGGGCTCTTCAGCCCGGCCCGGGCGATCTCCGCCGCCCGGACCGCCGGCGGGTTCTCCGTGACGTTCGAGTGGCTGAGGCAAACGCTCGTCGCGCGCGGTCGCGCCGTCGTGCTGGCGATGGGCGTCGTCGACCGGATCCCCGAGGTCGGGGGGCGGATCGACCCGATCTTCCCGTGGGCGAACCAGGCGCTCGTCGATTTCTGCCTGCTGTGCGACGGCCACGACCTCCCCGGCAAGACGGTCGGCGTGATCGGGGACGGGGCGTTCGCCGCCCGCACCGCGCTCGACCTCCTCGAGTTCCGGCCGTCGTCGGTCGAGCTGCTGACCCACGGCCGTCCGTTGCTCGGGGGCGTCGAGCCCCGGGAGCGGGAGCTGCTCGTCGCGGCCCTCGCGGACCGGGGGATCCCGGTCCTCGAGTCCGAGATCGTGGGGTTCGACGAGATCCGGGAGCATCGGTTCGGGGTCCGGTTCGCCGACGGGGGCCACCGTTCGTACGACCGGGGGTTCTCCGCCCTCGGGTGGTACGACATGCACCAGGAGATCCCCCGTTCGCTCGGCTGCCGGTTCGACGCCGAGGGGTACGTTGTCACCGACGAGGATTGCCGGGCGCTCTCCGCGGCCGACGGCGCCCCGATCGCGGGGGTCTACTGCATCGGCGACCAGCGGAACGGGTGGAACCAGATTCCCGAGGCGTGGGCCACGGCCGAGCGCGCGGTCATCCACGCCTGGGCCGAGTACCTGTGAGCCGCGCCCCTCACGGGGGGCGCGCGGGGAGGCCCCCGCCCAAGTGGCGGGAGAGCTCCGCGAGGTCCCGGGCGATGGCGGAAGCGCCGACGGAGAGGAACCGGTCGACCGACATCTCGGAGTTCGCCGAGTCCGAGGGGTCGGGCAGGAGCGCGTAGAACCGGACCCGGGCGCGCGTGGCACACTCCGCGTCGATCAGGTGGTCGCCGACGAACAGCGCCCGGTCGAGAGGGACCCCCATCTCGCGAAGGAGGAGGAGGAGCGCCTCGGGAGAGGGCTTCGTCGGCCCGGGCGAACTGCGGCTCCTCAGGTAGCCGAAGAACTCGGCGAGCCCCGTCCGTTGGAGCGCGCCCCGGGCGAACACCTCCGAGCTCCGCGTAAGGACCCCGAGCCGGAAGCCGCGGGCGACGAGCGCGCGCAGGAGCTCGGCGGCGCCCGGGCGGACGACGGTCCGGGGGAGCGCCTCGAGCTCGATCGCGTCGATCGCCTTCTGGTACTCGGCCTCGAACCGCCAGAGGTGGGCGTCCGGAACTCCGGCGGTGCGCATCTCCTCCCGCGCGCCCTCCACGATCCGGTGGACCGGGTCGCGCACGGAGAGCCGGCCCGGCGGGACGCCGTGGCGCTCGGCGATCCGAATGACCTCGGCCCGGATGCGACCGAAGTCGTGGTGGGAGAGCACGAGGGTCCCGTCGAGGTCGAACACCACCCCGAGGACAGGCTCGAGGAACCGCGGCTCCGTCGAACGACCGGCCATCCCTCCTCCCGCGCCGACGCAGTCGGGGCACCCGCCGTTAATGGTTTGCCTCCACGGGCACCGCGGGGTCGGCCCGGCGCCGCGGACCGGGCGGCTACCGCGGGGTCCCCGGCCGCTGGAGGGTGACGATCGACTCGCGGAGCTCGAAGTGGCGGCGCTGGCCGCTGCGGCGGGAGCGCGCCACCTCCACCGACTCGATCCGGAGGCCCCGCCGGGCTCCGATGCGGGCGAGGATCAGGTCCCCGGGCACGTACGTCCCTGCGAGGAGCGAGTCCCCGACGACGAGCAGGCACCGACCGCCGGGCCGGAGCGCGCGCTGCACCCCGCGCAGGACCTGCTCGAGGTCCGAGAAGTACCGGTGCACGATGGCGTGGGCGTCGTTCCGGCGGTACGTTCCCTTGCGGAGCACGTTCCGCTGCATCTCCGGGAGGATCTCCGCGAGCCACGGGTCGGGGAACTCCCGGGGGGCCAGGTAGGGAAGCGTCTCGGAGCGGGGCAGGTTGTCGCACGCGACCTCCTCCCGCCGGAGGCGGGCGAGATCGCGGTACGACGTCGCGTAGCCGAGCCACGCGAGGTCGAGCTTGTAGTTCATCACGTAGTCGAGGCCGTTGACGTAGGGGGGGCTCGTGACCGCGAGATCGACCGTCCCGGGGCGGGTCGGTCCGTCGCGGGCGTCCCGTCGATCGATCCGAGCCGAAGGACCCCACGCCGCCCGCTCGGCCGCGAGCGTCCGGAGGTCGGCCTGCATCGTCCGGATCGCTTCCGCGAACCGCTCGAAGGGGCTCGGCCCGGCGGCGCTCGGCCGCCGCTGGTAGCCGAGGCACGGCGAGCGGTGGAGGCGGCTGGCCGGTATCAGGATCCGGCCGAACGCGAGCCGCACCGCGTCCCCCGGCGCCGTCCCCTCGACGGGGAGCGCGTCGCGCAGCCGCGTGAGCTGGTCCAGGGCCGTCGCGTCGAACTGGCGCTCGGTCTCCCGAAGGAACGGAAGCGCACCGGGAGGACGCCGGCGCGCGGACGCGAGCACCCGGGCCCCGGCCTCGCCGAGCCGCGCCGGGTCGAGCTCGAACCGGGTCTTGACCCGCGCCGCGAGCACCGCGGGCGCGAGGAGCTCGGTGCCGATCGCACGGGCGCCGCTCCGTCGGGCCTCGACGAGCGTCGTGCCGCTTCCGGCGAACGGATCCAGCACGGTCGCCCCCCGCCCGATCCCGGCCCGGACCAGCACGTCGTGCACGAACTCCGCGGAGTACCCCTGGACGAACGGCCACCATCGGTGGACCGGCAGGTTCTCGTTCGAGCGGAACGTGATCGGCCCGGAGTACCGTCCGAGGGAGACACCGTCCTCCCGCGCGAACCGTTCGACGAACTCGGCGGGGCTCGCGAAGTCCTCCCGCGTCCCGAGCTCCTCGTAGTCCCGCAGCACCCACAACCCCCGACCCATCCGGAGCACCGCGCCGCGCCGCTCGAGGTCGTCCAGCGTCGCCTCGACGCGCGACGGGGTATCGTTGAGCCGACGGGCGAGCTGCCGGACGGTGGCCCCGATCGCCCCCGTTTCGTCGAGGGCGGTGCGCAGGGGCCCCGGAGGGACCCCGTCGTCCCCGGGTCGGGCTACCTCCACGTGGGTCGCCTCCCGGCGCTCTTCGGAGGGGCCGATCGGTCCGGGGCCAAGCTCCCGAGGTGCTGAAGCTCCGTCCGCGCGGCCGTCCGCACCCGGCGCCGGATCTTGCGGAGGTCCGACGCCCAGGGCGAGGAGTCCAGCTCCGGGTCGAGGGTCGCGAGGGCCACGTCGAGGTCGTGCAGCCTCCCGAGCCGGTCCTGGAGCCGGCGGAACACGACCGGGATCGGGTGGGCGGCCCGGGGTTCGATGGTGCGGGTGAGATCGGAGACGTGCCGGAGCTGGCGCAGCCGGATCCTCAGGCGGTGCAGGCGGTTGGACGACGGCCGTCGGGAGGCCCGCCGGTGGGCCCGACGGACCTTCTCGTCGTGGGTCCGGTTCTCGAGAGCCATCAGCCGGGAGAGGTCGGTCGTCGCGGTCGGCCGGGGTCTCAGCCGGAGGGTGTCGCCGATGTAGCGGAACAGTCCGGCGTCGCGTTCGGTGCGCAGGAAGGCGCGCAGCAGCTCGCGGCCGGTCCGGGAGTCGTCGCGCAGCCGGCCCCAGAACTGGTGGAACCGCTGGGCCTCGACCGGGTCGGCCACCTGGGGGCGGGAACGTTCGAGGAGCTCGAGGACGACGTCCCGGTCCCGTACCTGTCCGACCAGCCGGGCGAGTCGCTTCAGTCGACGGGCGAGGGTCTGGACGGTCTCGCGACGCTTGACGGAGAGGAGACGTCCCCACACGTCGAGACCGACCCGCAACCGGCGCATGGCACGATGCAACTGGTGGATGCGTTCGGGGGCGGGGTTCGGGTTCCGTACGATCCCCTCGACCGACGCGTCGACGGCGCGGAGCAGGTGTTGCAGCTCGGACGATAGGTGCCGGGGTCGGGTCGACGCGGCGGACGCGGGCGCGATGACCCTCCTCCGAACGTGGGGAACGCCCCCCGGTTGAAAGGCCTTCGGTGTCCCTCGGGAGGGCCGGTGGGACCCCATCTGATTTAGCCTACCGGCCGTTTCGGCGGCGCGTGCACCGGGGACGCGCGGCGACGGTCGTCCGCGAGCGCCATCCCGGACGGGCCGTTCCGTCCGTCGGTGTGATCGACATCGGCTCGAACACGGCCCGGTTCGTCGCCTTCGAGACGTCGCCGTGGGGCACCGTCCGGGCGACCTTCGAGACGAAGGACTCGACCCGTCTCGGGCTGGGGACCTCCGAGGACGGGAGCCTCTCCGAGGCGGCGATCGCCCGCGGCGTGACGACCGTCCGGCGGTTCTCGGGGCTCGTTCGGTCGCTCGCGCTCCCCCGGACCCTGGCGATCGCGACCAGCGCGATCCGGGACGCCCCGAACGGTCCCGCATTCGTCCGGGAGGTCGAGCGCGCGACCGGCGTGCTGCTCCGCGTGATCTCCGGGGCCGAGGAGGCCCGGTACGGCTACCTCGGGGTCGCGAGCGCCTGGCCGCTCGAGAACGACATCGTCTTCGACCTGGGCGGCGGATCGATGCAGCTCGCCGAGGTGCGGGCCGGGGCGCTCCGGAACTCCGTCAGCCTCCCGCTCGGCGTCCTCCGGCTCTCCCAGCGTTTCTTCGAGCACGACCCGCCCAAGCGGCGCGAGATGGAGGAGCTGCGCGAGCACGCCCGTGACGCCCTCGCGTCCACGGTAAAGGCGTTCGGGGGCCGGCCCTACCGCCTGTTCGGGATCGGAGGAACGGTCCGCTCCCTGGCGCGCGCCGCGATCGAGCTGCGCGAGTATCCCATCCGTCGGGTCCACGGTTTTCCCCTCTACGACCGGGACATCGAGGCGCTGCACGAGCTCCTCGGCGAGATGCCGTCGGCGAAGCGTCGGTCGGTCCCGGGGGTCGGGAGCGATCGCGCGGACGTGGTGCTCGCGGGCGTCGTCGTGCTCGAGGAGCTGCTTCGGGCCGTCGGGTGCGACCGGACGGTGGTGTCGGGCACGGGGATCCGGGAAGGGCTCGCCCTCGAGGAGATCGGGGCGAAGCTCCCGGTTTCGGCCGAGGAGCTCGCCGACCGCTCCGTCGCGGCCGCCGCCGGGTCGTTCGGCTTCCGTCTCGACCACAGTCGGGCGGTGGTCGAGGCCGCGCTCGCGCTCTTCGACCTGCTCGCGCCCCGGTTCGAGGGAGGCCCGAGCGAGCGGCTGGCGATCCGGGTCGCGGCGGGGATGCACGAGGCCGGCACGGCCGTCGACCTCTGGAACCACGCGCGCCACTCGTCGTACCTGGTCGAGAACTACCCGATCTGGGGGCTCGAGCAGCGGGAGACCCTCCTGGCGGCGATGGCGACGTACCTCCACGAGGGCGGCGATCCTCCGTCGGAGTGGAAGCGGGGGTACCTGCCGATCGTCGCGGGCCGGGAGCTCGACCTCGCCGTCCGTCTGGGGGCGCTGCTGGAGGTCGCGGAGCTGACCGCCGCGGCCCACCCCCGATTCTCCCTCGGCGCGGGGGGGCGGAGTCTGGCGGTGGGCTTTTCTGCGGGGGGCGATACCGCGCTCACCCCCCGATGGTTGGAGAAGGCCCGGCGACCGATGCAGCGCGTGTTCGATCTCGAGGTGCGCGTCCGTGATCTCTGAGTCCCCGTCCCCCGCTCACGGGTTCCCCGGCCGGCTCCTCGTCTTCGAGGGGCTCGACGGGAGCGGGAAGTCGACCCAGGCGGCACTCCTGGGCAAATGGCTCCAGGCGCAGGGATACCGGGTCTTCTTCACGGAGTGGAACTCCTCCGACCTCGTCTCGAGCGTCATCCGGCGGGGGAAGAAGAAGGGCCTGCTGACGCCGACAACGTTCAGCCTCCTGCACGCGGTCGACTTCGCCGACCGGTTCGACCGCAAGATCCTCCCACCGATGCGCGCCGGCTACGTCGTCGTCTGCGACCGCTACGCGTACACGGCGTTCGTGCGCGACGCCGCGCGGGGGTGCGACCCCGCCTGGGTGCGGACGATCTACTCGTTCGCCCCCCGTCCGGACCGGATCTTCTACTTCCGCGTGCCCGTCGGGACGACCCTCCGCCGGAAGCTCGCCTCCCGCCTCAAGATCAACTACTACGAGGCCGGCATGGACCTCGGCCTCTCCGACGACGTCGAGGAGAGCTACCGGAGGTTCCAGACCCGGCTGAAGCGCGAGTACGAGCGGATCGCCGCCGCCGACGAGTTCACGATCGTGGACGCGACCCGACGCGTGGAGGAGATCCAGGCGGCGCTCCGCGCGGAGATGCGGCCGCTCCTCGAGAACTTCCCGACGGTCGCGAGGCTGACGCATGACGGGTAAGAGCTACGGGACCCGCCTCCCCGGGACTCCGGGGGGCCCGGCCCACGGCAAGCTGATCGTCGTCGAGGGGTCCGACGGCTCGGGCCGCACGACGGAGATTGAGCTCCTCAAGGAGTGGCTGGAGGTCGAAGGGCACGCGGTCGTGGACACCGGGCTCCGCCGCTCCGACCTCGTGAGCACCGAGATCGACCGGGCGAAGCAGGGCCACACGCTCGGCGCGACGACCATGGCCCTCCTGTACGCCGTCGACTTCGCCGACCAGCTCGAGAACAAGATGATCCCGGCCCTCTCGGCGGGCAGCACGGTGCTCGCCGACCGGTACATCTACACGCTGATGGCCCGGGCGATCGCCCGCGGGGCCTCGCGCGACTGGGCCCGGAAGGTCTACTCGTTCGCCCTCCGGCCGGACCTCGTGGTCTTCCTGGACGCCCGGCCCGAGATCCTCCTCCACCGGTCGATCGGGAAGTACGGCTCCCTCGACTACTGGGAGAGCGGCATGGACCTCAGCCTCTCGCGCGACCTGTTCGAGAGCTTCTTCCTCTACCAGGAGCGCCTCTCGAAGGAGTTCGAGTGGATGGCGACCGAGTACGCCTTCCACTCCGTGGACGCGAACCGCGTCCCCGAGCAGGTCCACACGGACGTCCAGCGCCTGGTGGCGCCGCTCTATGCGATCGACGCCGGGCGGATCCGCCCGGTCAAGACGACCCGTCGGCCAGTTGCTTCCGGGTAAGGAGCCAGACGAGCCGGGCCGATCCCGGCTTGACGTCCGAGGGGAACTCCAGGCAGGCCGCTCCGCCCTTCGTGAGGCGGACGACGGACACGTCGTCCCCGACGAGCGCGAGGCCGATGAACTCGGCGAGCGTCGGCTCGTGGCCGACCAGGACGACCTCCTGGCCGGGGCGCGCCGACCGGCGGAGGCGATCGAAGATCGGGTTCGGCAGGTTCCCGGGCGCCAGCTCGGGCCACGTCTCGAGCTTCGGGGGGCGGTCGAGCGCCGACCGTACCATCTCCGCGGTGGCGACCGCCCGCTCCGCCGCGCTCGACACGACGCGGTCGACCGGGTCCGCGACGCGCGCCAGTCCCCGGGCCGCCCGTCGGGTCTGTACGCGCCCCTTGTTGGTCAGGGGCCGACGCGCGTCGTTCGGCCAACGGACCGGGTCCCGCTGTTCGGCCGGGCCGTGCCGGACGATCACCACACGCAGGTTGTGCTCGGGCGTCGGGGCTCGGGCCAAGGTCACTCCGGAACCCTTCAAGAGGGCGGATGGGGGAAAAGTCTTTTCGTTGGGGCGGCGGGCGCCGCGGGCGGTATAACTCACGTCGCCGGGACCGCCAGGGCACCGCCGGGGCCTGCCGGAAGGCCCGGGACGGCCGCGAGGGATCGATCGAGCACGACCTGGGCGATGTCCTGGCCGTAGGCGATCGTCCGTCCGATCGACTCGAGGATCCGGGCGACCGCCGCGGCGGCCGCCGGCGACATGCTCCCCCCGTTCGCCGCCGGGAGCAACCGGTCGGCGATCGCCCGTCCCGAGGCCAGGAGCGCCTCTCCGGTGTCGAGGAGGTCGTTGGCCACGGCCCCGTCGACCGCCCCGAGCACCCCTTCCAGGTGGTCCATCGCCTGCCGATGGAACTGCCCGAGGGTCTCGAGGGGACCGACCCCATGCGGAAGGCCGGCCAGCCGCCGGCCGGCCTCCCCGAGCGTGGCGGCGTGGTCCGCGATCCGTTCGAGGCTGCGGGCGAGGATCCACAGGTCGAGGGACGGGACCGCCGCTTCGCCCGTGCCGAACCGGAGGGCGGCCCTGCGCTGAAGGTACCACGCTTCCCGGTCGATATCGTCGTCCCGGCGTTCCCAAGAGCCGTCGTCGCCGAACGGCAGCCCGGACCAGCTCGCGACCGCCTCCCGATGGAACGCGACGACGGTCCGCCCCATCTGCTCCAGCCGCCGCTCGAGCGGCACCGGGCTGTCGAACGCGAGGTCCCGGAGACGGATCGTGTCCCGATGGTCCGAGACGATCTCGGGCTGACGCGTGCGTCGGCAGAAGGTGTGGACGACCGCCCGGGTCGCGGGTTGCACGACCGGACGGTCCTGCACGACGAACTCGCGGGCGCCGCCGAGGTAGGCGCCCAGCAGTCGTCGGAATATGTGCTCGGGAGGCTCGGCAGGGCGGACCACCAGCAGGGCGGTCGACGCGGGGATCGGGAAGGGGGCTTCGGGGATCTCCCCGCCAGGGGGCGTCACGGTCGGTCGTCGGTGGGTGGGGGATCGGCGGCGCACTCCCCCCGCGCTCGGTTCGGTTCGTTCCATGGGCCGGCCTATCGCCCGGACCAGTGTTATATATTTCGAATTTAGACTATATATGAATATAGTGTCGCCCCGGGGGCTCGCCCTCCCCACCTCGCGCTCCCGGTCGGCGGACAGTCAACCCGGCTCGACCCCTCCCTTTTGGGACCCTCGGTCCCTCGGCCGACGAGCGGGCATCGATGTTCGGGGCCTCGCCGGTGTTCGAGGACCGGGCCCAAGCCGGTCGTCAGTTGGCCGACCGGCTCGCCCATTACGCCGGCCAGCCGGTCATCGTGCTGGCCCTTCCGCGCGGCGGGGTGCCCGTGGCGGCGGTGATCGCCGAGCGGCTGGACGCTCCGCTCGACGTGTTCGTCGTGCGGAAGGTCGGGGCCCCCGGCAACCCGGAGTACGGCCTGGGGGCGGTCGCGGAAGGGGCTGCCCCGCTCCTGGACGTCGACCGGATCCGCGAGCTCGGGCTCGAGCCGAGGGACCTCGAGGCGGAGATCCACGACCAGGTCCAGGAGGTCGAGAGCCGCGTGCGGAGGTACCGGGGAGGCCGGCCCGCGCCCTCGATCGAAGGGCGTACCGTGATCCTCGTCGACGACGGGCTCGCCACCGGATCGACCGCGCTCGCGGCGGTCCGCGCGCTCCGGGTACGCCGTCCGCAGCGTCTCGTCCTGGCGGTCGGGGTCGCCTCGGTCGAGGCGCGCGACGCCCTCTCCCGCGAGGTCGACGAGCTCGTCTGCCCCTGTGTGCCTCCTTTGTTCGCCGCGGTGGGCGAGTGGTACCGCGAATTCCCGCCGGTGCCCGACGCGGAGGTCCTTCGGTTGTTGAAGCGCCACCGGTCCGCTTCGATCGACGGGAACAAGGCGGCGTAGGCCGCTCCCGATCGCGCGACCGCCCGCAGTCCGCCGGGAACGGTTCGGCTCCCGCGCCGGCCCGACGATGGCCGGGATCGCCCCCGGGCGAGGCGTCGCGCCGGCCCGGTCGGGTCGGGCGCGGGGTCCCCCGGTTCCGGACTTCAGCCCAGACCGCTCACGGTCCCATCGTCGGCGAGTCGGATCCCGTCCCCTGCGGGGCGGGCGGGGAGCCCGGGCATGGCAACGATTGGTCCCGCGATCGCCACGGTGAAGCCGGCGCCGGGCCAGCGGGTGAAGTGTCGGATCGAGACGGTGAAGCCGCGGGGTCGTCCCCGGACCTTCGCGTCCGCGGAGAGGGAGAGCGGCGTCTTGGCGATGCAGACGGGGCCCTCGGGTCCGCCGTCCCGACGGATCCGGTCGAGGTCCGCCGCCGCTGCCTCCGTGATCTCGACCGTCGCGCCTCCGTAGATCTCGGTCACCACCGTCCTCAGGATCTCCTCGACCGACGCGTGGGCGCCGTAGAGGGGGTGGCTGTATTGCCCGCGCGCGGCGGCCTCCATGACCCGGTCCGCGAGCCCTTCCGCGCCCGTGCCACCGTCCGCGAAGGCGGTCACCGGCACGCACGCGAGCCCTTGCTCGGAACAGAACCGCTCGACGCGGGCGATATCCTCGGGGGCATCGGCGGGGAACCGGTTGAGGGCCACGACCGGATCGAGCCCCATCCGACGGAGGTTCGCCACATGCTGCTCGAGGTTCCCGAGTCCCCGTTCGATGGGGTCGGTCGGCCCCCCGGCATCTCCCGTCGCGGTCCCGTGCCACCGGATCGCCCTGATCGACGCCACGAGAACGGCGACGTCGGCCGCCAGATGGGTCTGCGCGGAGACGACGTCGACGAACTTCTCGGCCCCGAGGTCCGTCGAGAACCCGGCCTCGACGACGCAGTACTCCGCGGTCGCGAGGCCCGCTTCCATCGCCAGGCGACTGCAGGTCCCGTGGGCGACGTTGGCGTACGGGACCCCGTGGACGAAGGCGGGCGTTCCCTCGGCGGTCTGGACGAGGTTCGGTTCCAGCGCGACCCGCAGGAGGCTGGCGACGCTTCCGGTCGGCCCGAGGTCCGAGGCGAGGACGGGCGAGCCGTCGGGGACCCGCGCCACGATCATCCGGTCGATCCGCTGCTTGAGGTCGGCGTAGTCGGTCGCGAGGGCGTGGATCGCCGCCATCTCGCAGGCCGGGGTGATCACGAACTGGGCCGGCCGGGGGAACCCCGCGGCCTTGGCCGACAGGCCCGAGCTGATGTCCCGCAGCGCGCGATCCTCGAGGGGCGACGCCCTCGGGAGGACCGCGCGGGCCGGGTCGAGCCCGCGGGGGTTCCCCTGGAAGATGTGGTTGTCGACGAGCGTCACGAGGAGGTTCTGCGCGTTCGTGATCGCGTCGAGGTCCCCCGTGAACCCGAGGTTGATCGCGGTGCCCGGCTCGACCGCCGAATGCCCACCCCCGGTGGCTCCTCCCTTGACCCCGAACACCGGTCCGAGGGAGGGTTGCCTCAGGCAGACGACGGCGCGATGACCGCGCCGGTGAAGCGCCATCGCCAGGCCGATGGCGACAACGGTCTTTCCCTCCCCGTGCTCGGTCGGGGTCATCGCCGTGACGAGCACGAGCTTCCCCCGGCGGGTGGCGGGAACGCGCGACCGTACCTCCCGAACCGGAATCCTCAGGATTCCGGCGCCCGCGGGGACCAGCTCCCTCGGGTCGAATCCGAGGTCCGTGGCGACGTCCTCGATCGGTCGGAGGGAGAAGCGTCGCGGGCGGTCGCCGGCCGGAACGGGTGTCTTTTCGGCGACCGACACGGGGCGGGGTTGCGAGGGAGCCGTCGTCATGCTCTCTCGATTCCGTTCCAATCTATTTCAGGAGGAAGGAAAGCCGGATTCACGGTTCGCTTATCCGTGGGGGGCGACCATACGAACCCGAGGGGCCCCCGCGGGCCCCGGGCACGATCATGGCGACCCGGAGTCCGCAGTCGTCCCGGTGCAGGCCGGGGTCTCCTCCTCGGACGGGCGTGCGGTGTTCTACCACGGTTCAGCCCTCCAAGCTAAGCGGACGGTGGGTTTGGGGGCATGCCCGACCTCTCCGGGGCGCCCCGAGAGGAGAACCAGGATGAGCGAAGACTCGGTTCGCGTGGGAGATCGCGTCACGATCGAGCGGCACGACTTTCCGGCGTTCCTCTCCTCGGTCCGCGCTGCGGGATACCGCATCGTCGGCCCGACGGTACGGGACGGAGCCATCGTCTACGGGGAGATCGGCCAAGAGTCGGACCTTCCGATCGGCTGGACCGAGCGTCAGGAGGCCGGAACGTACCGGCTGGAGCGGCGGGCCGACGCCGCCCTCTTCGGGTACGCGGTCGGCCCGCAGAGCTGGAAGAAGTACCTCTTTCCTTCCCGCGAGCGGCTGTGGACGGTGACCCGCTCCGACGGCTCGTTCCAGGTCACGCCCGAGCCGACGGACGGGTCGCCCGTGGCCTTCCTCGGGGTCCGGGCCTGTGAGCTCGCGGCCATCGCGATCCAGGACCGCGTCTTCGGGATGGCCTCGGACCCGGGGTACGCGGCCCGACGCCGCCGGGTGCTCCGGATCGCGGTCCAGTGCGGCGTCGCCGGCGGAACGTGCTTCTGCGTCTCGATGGGAACCGGTCCGGCCGTCCAGGGAAATCACGACCTCGCGTTGACCGAGGTCCTCACGCCCGAGCGGCACTACTTCCAGGTCGACGTGGGTTCCCGCGCGGGGGCCGCGGTACTCGCCTCGGTCCCCGTGCGGGCGGCCTCTTCACGGGACGTCGGCCTCGCCGAAGGGGTGGTCGCGAAGACCGCCGCGTCGATGGGGCGGAAGATGAACACCGAGGGAATCCGGGACCTGCTCATCGACAATCCCGAACACCCGCGCTGGGAGATTGTGGCGCGGCGATGCCTCGCCTGCACCAACTGCACGATGGCCTGCCCGACGTGCTTCTGCAGCACCACCGAGGAGGTTCCCGAGCTGTCCGTCGAGAAGGTGGAGCGCTGGCGCCGTTGGGATTCCTGCTTCAACGCGGGCTTCAGCGACCTGCACGCGTCGCCGGTCCGAAAGACCACGCAGGCCCGGTACCGGCAGTGGATGACCCACAAGCTGGCCGCCTGGTTCGACCAGTTCGGCAGCTCGGGGTGCGTCGGGTGCGGCCGCTGCATCACCTGGTGCCCGGTCGGGATCGACATCACCGAGGAGGTCGCGGCGATCCGCGCCGCTCCGGGGGCCCGGAAGCCCTCGGGAGGTGCCCCATGAGCGCCCGGACCCACCCCTCGTCGCCGCTCCGCGTCTCCGACCACCCGTTCTTGCGCGGGATGGACACCGCGTTCCTCGAGTTGCTCGGGGAGAACGCGCACGAGCGCACGTTCGAAACGGGGACCCTCCTGGTTCGCGAGGGGGACCCCGCGGACGAGTTCATGCTGATCTTCCAGGGAAAGGTCGCGCTGGAGATCATGGTGCCCGACCACCCCCGCACGACCATCCAGACGGTCGGCCCGGGGGAGGTCCTCGGCTGGTCGTGGCTTACTCTCCCGTACCGCTGGAGGCTCGACGGCCGAGCGCTCAAACCGACCCGGGTCCTTGAGATCGGGGCGGCGCACCTGCGCTCGATCCTGGACGACCACCCGGCCGAGGGATACCAGTTCCTGCTCCGAGTTCTTCCCGTGATCGCGGAGCGGCTCGAGAACACCCGACTGCAGCTGTTGGATATCCATGGCATCTGACGTAGCGACCGCAGGCGGCAGTGTGGGCCTCCCCTCGCGACACCCGTGGGTACCGGTCCCGTTCACGGTCGAGCAGCGGAGCACCGAGACCCCGGACACGGTGAGCTTCGTCCTCGTCCCGCCGCCGGGCCACCGGCGACTCTCCTTCCGTCCGGGGCAGTTCAACATGCTGTACGTCTTCGGGGTCGGCGAGGCGGCGATCTCGATCAGCGGAGACTTCGAGGAGACCGACCGGCTCGTGCACACGGTCCGGCTGGTCGGCAAGATCAGCCAGGCGCTCCACGCGGTGGGACCGGGCGACGTGGTCGGCGTCCGGGGCCCGTACGGCACCGGCTGGCCGACCGAGGAGGCCGTGGGCCGGGACGTGGTCGTCGTCGCCGGCGGGCTCGGGATCGCCCCGATCCGGCCGCTCCTGTACGAGTTCCTCCACCACCGGGACCGCTACGGTCGCATCGAGATCATCTACGGCGCCCGTACGCCGAAGGACCTCGTCTACTACAACGAGATTCAGACGTGGCGATCCCACACGGACCTTCGGTTCCAGACGACCGTCGACACGGCCGGGCGCGACTGGTACGGGGACGTCGGGGTCGTCACGACCCGCATCCCGGACACCCGGTTCGAGCCCGACCGCACCGTCGCGTTCCTGTGCGGTCCGGAGATCATGATGAAGCTCACCGCCGAGGCGCTCCGGGCCCGGGGCGTCGCGGACGACCGAATGTGGGTCTCGCTCGAGCGCAACATGAAGTGCGCGATCGGGATCTGCGGCCACTGCCAGTTCGGACCGGAGTTCGTCTGTCGGGACGGCCCCGTCTTCCGGTACGGGGACATCCGTCGGTTCTTCTCGGTCCGGGAGCTGTAGCATGCCGCGTACGAGCCGCCCGAAGGTCGCCGTCTTCAAGTTCGCCTCGTGCGACGGTTGCCAGCTCACGCTGCTCGACTGCGAGGACGAGCTGCTTCCGATCGCGAGCCGCGTGGAGATCGCCGATTTCCGCGAAGCCTCGAGCGCGGTGATCGACGGACCGTTCGACCTCTCCCTGGTCGAGGGGTCGATCACCACCGCTTCGGACGCGGAACGGATCCAGACGATCCGGGCCCAGTCCCGGGCGTTGATCACCATCGGGGCGTGCGCGACCGCCGGCGGGATCCAGGCGTTGCGGAACTTCGCGGACGTGGCCGAGTACCAGCGGGTCGTCTACGCCCACCCCGAGTACATCCGGACGCTCGCGACCTCGACCCCGATCCAGGACCATGTGAAGGTCGATTTCGAGCTCCGCGGGTGCCCGATCAGCAAGGCCCAGCTGGTCGAGGTCCTCTCGGCGTTCCTCGGCGGCCGGGCCCCGAACGTTCCCACCGAGAGCGTCTGCATCGAGTGCAAGCGCCGCGGGACCGTCTGCGTCCTGGTCGCCCACGGGACCCCTTGCCTCGGGCCCGTGACCCAGGCCGGCTGCGGGGCGATCTGCCCGTCGTTCAACCGGGGGTGCTACGGGTGCTTCGGGCCGCAGGATGCCACCAACGTCCCGTCGCTCACCGGCAAGCTTCTCGAGCTCGGAATGGACCGGCCGGCGGTGCACCGGTTCCTCCGGTCGTTCAACGGGAACGCCCCCGCGTTCCGCGCGGGCGCCGATGCCGCGATCGCCCCGGAGAAGGGGCAATGACCGACCGCACGATCGCCGTCGACTACCTGGCGCGGGTCGAGGGAGAGGGAGCGCTCCGGGTCCGGATCCACGACCGGAAGGTCGAGGAGGTCGAGCTCAAGATCTTCGAGCCGCCGCGGTTCTTCGAGGCGTTCCTTCGGGGAAGGTCGTACCTCGAGGCCCCCGACATCACCGCGCGGATCTGCGGGATCTGCCCGGTCGCCTACCAGATGAGCTCGTGCCATGCGATGGAGAGCGCGTACGGCCTCCGGGTCGCCCCCGCGGTCCGGGCGCTGCGTCGCCTCCTGTACTGCGGGGAGTGGATCGAGAGCCACGCGCTCCACATCTACCTCCTCCACGCGCCGGACTTCCTCGGGTACCCCGATGCTATCCGACTGGCCAAGGACCACCCGAAGGTCGTCCAGCAGGGGCTCCAGCTCAAGAAGGTCGGCAACGCGCTCATGACGCTGCTCGGCGGGCGAGAGATCCACCCGGTGAACGTCCGGGTGGGCGGGTTCTACCGGTGCCCGTCCCGCGAAGAGACCGACGGCCTGCGCGAGTCGGTCGAGACGGCGCTCACCCTCTCCCAGGAGACCGCCCGGTTCGTCGCCGGCCTCGATTTCCCCAAGGTCGAGGAGGACTACGAGTTCGTGAGCCTGCGCCATCCGGAGGAGTACCCGATGAACGAGGGGGAGGTCGTCTCGAGCCGGGGCCTCCGCATCCCCGTCTCGCGCTACGAGGCGGAGTTCGAGGAGATCCATGTCCCCTACGCGAACGCGCTCCAGTCGGTCCGCAAGGGAGGCGGCTCGTACCTCGTGGGGCCGCTGGCCCGCTACGCGCTCAACCGCGACCGGCTGGGCCGGAAGGCCGACGCGATCGCGCGCGAGGTCGGCCTCGAGCCGGTCGTGCGCAACCCGTACCGGAGCATCATCGTCCGGGCCGTGGAGATGGTCGAGGCGTGCGACGAGGCGCTCCGGATCCTCCGGGAGTACCGGCCGCCCGAGCACCCGTACGTCGAGGCGAAGGGAGCGCCCGACAACACCCGCTGCATGGCCGCGACGGAAGCGCCACGGGGCCTCCTCTACCACCGGTACCGGCTCGGCGCCGGCGGGCTGATCGAGGATGCCAAGATCGTGGCCCCGACCTCCCAGAACCAGAAGCGCATCGAGGATGACCTCCGGGACGTCGTCGGACGGTTCCTCGACATGGACGATGCGCACCTCACGTCCGAGTGCGAGCGGGCGGTCCGGAACCACGACCCGTGCATCTCCTGCGCGACGCACTTCCTGAAGCTCGACCTCGTCCGGAACTAGGACGATGGGTCCGGAGGGGCCCCGCGGCGTCGGGCCCGGCCGCTTCCCCCTCGTGATCGGGCTGGGCAACGAGCACCGGGGCGACGACGCGGTCGGGCTCCTGGTCGCCCGCCGGGTCCGGCCCCGGGTGGAGGGGTTCGGGAGCGTCCTCGAGCTTCCGAACGAGGCCACCGGCCTCCTGGACGTGTGGAGCGGTCTCGGGCTCGTCCTGGTCGTCGACGCCGTGACCTCCGGCCGGGCCCCGGGAACGGTCCACCGGATCGAGGTAGGGTCCGAACCGCTCGCCCTGCCGTTCGGCATGACGTCGACGCACGGGTTCTCGTTGGCCGAGGCGGTATCGCTCGGGCAGACCCTCCGCCGCCTTCCGGACCGGCTCGTCATCTACGGGGTCGAGGCGGTCAGCTTCCTTCCCGGTCGGAGCCTCTCGCGCGAGGTCGCCGCCGCGATCGACGGGGTGGCGCAGCGGGTCGAGCAGGAGGTCCGACGGGC
>Ga0181524_10000879_pt1 | contig 35664 bp, 28 predicted proteins | sample PEATcosm2014_Bin_34_FD_119761 | JGI IMG/M metagenome (GOLD analysis project Ga0181524, IMG submission 119761) | Peatland microbial communities from MTU Mesocosm Facility, Houghton, MI, USA - PEATcosm2014_Bin05_60_metaG | ecosystem: Environmental > Terrestrial > Soil > Wetlands > Peat | place... | reverse complement strand
TCCCAGCCAACCGCAACGTCGTCCCGCTGGCCACTTGCACCGTGCCCGCGTTCGTCAGTACGCCGTAGCAGCTTTGTTGTGAGCCCCCAAAGGCCATCTCCAGCAGGCCGTTGGTCGCCACCGCCACCACGGCCCCACTCCCAATCCCACCACTGGTCCAGTTCAGAAGGCCGTTGACGGTCAGCAAACCGCTGCCGGCCAAATTGCCTCCGTTCAAGGCCAGGATGCCATTGGCGTTGACGGTGCTGGCATTGTTCAACGCGAGGTTGTTTCCGCTGGTGTTCAGCGTTTGGTTCCCGCTGCCCCCGCCCAGCGAAAGGCTGGCGATGGTCAAGCTCGCATCCAACGCAACGGCATAGGTGCCATCGGCTGTGATCAGCGCGGTATCGGAGGGGCCGGGCACTTGGTTGGGGCTCCAGTTGGCGGCGACGCTCCAATGGCCGCCGCTGGTGTTGGTCCAGGCGATCGTAGCCGCCTGGCAGGAGACCATTGCAGCCGCAGCAAGGGCAAGGGCAGCGGAGAGCAGGCAGGTGAGAGCGGAAGAGCTGATTCGGACGTTCATGAAGTGGCCTTTTGAGTCGGTTCCGGAATCGGCTGAACTTGCAATCCGTCTCGCGGCGGGCTGCGAACATCTCAAGCAGTTGAGCAGACACGGACCTGAGCGCGTTGAACGGATTGTGCGTCAGTGGCCGGAAGAGTCAACTCCAGACTGAACGGGCTCGATTTTGGAGTGGAAAGAATGATGCGAATGCGTTACTGTTCCTGCGTTCTCGTTAGCAGTTCACATGAAATGGCCGGTTCGTCCGTTCAAGGGTCCTGAGGAAAGGCTCGGCCCGCGCCTTCGGTTTGACCGGGCGCGCGGGTTTGGCGGGTTTACGCTGATCGAGTTGCTTGTGGTGATAGCCATCATCGCCATCCTGGCAGCGATGCTCCTGCCGGCGCTCAACCGGGCTAAGGCCCGGGCTTACAGCATCAATTGCCTGAGCAACCTCAAGCAGCTCGAGGTCTGTTGGCACCTTTATGCGGTCGATAACCGGGACCTCCTCCCCCCGAACGATTCCGTCAATGACGTTACCGGCACCAACGGAGCCAACTCCATTGATGCAAGGAGTCTTTCCTGGTGCCCCGACCATCCGATGACCGACACCACGGTCTCGAACATGATGCTGGGCGTGCTATTCCAGTACAACACCTCCGTTGCCATCTACCACTGCCCGTCGGACCACTCGACGATACAGGCGGCTGACGGGACACCACTCCCTCAACTCCGCAACCGCAGCTATAACATGAGCCAGTCTGTCAATGGCTATTGGGAATACCAGGACCCGCTGGGCATATTGGCCCTGCTGCCTTGCTGGGACAGGTACACCTTGATTAACTACCCTTCCCCCGCGCAAATCTTCGTTTTCATCGATGAGAACTCGAACACCGAGCTTGACTCTCAATTTGGAAACCCCGTCGGTCTGCCCTACTGGCCTCAGGAGTGGTTCGACCTGCCCTCCGACCGCCACAACCTGGGCGCCAATCTCTCGTTTGCCGACGGCCACGTGGAACACTGGCGCTGGAAAGTGCCCAAGGTTCTCTACGGCTGGTTTCTGCCGATCACTCCGCAGGAATTGCCCGATTTCCTGCGCGTCCAGAACGCCATGAAGCAAGCCCCGGGCAACTGAGCGTGTCGAGCGTCAGAGCATCATCCATTGCACGACGAGATCCGCGGACGCTCTGGATGCGGTGCTCAAGACGTTGTGGTCGGCGCGCAGGATTCGGTATTCGCGCAAAGCCCGGCAGTTTCGCTTGAGCCACGGGCGCACCAGAAACCAGGGGACGATGGGGTCCAGAACTCCGGTGAGGGCGTACATCGGGGCCTGGATTTGGCGGGCGATGGCAGACGGGTCGTTGGCGGCCAGGAGGTGGAGGCGGTGCTTGGCGGCCTGGCGGTCGAGGTCCGTGCGGCGGGCGATGAACTGACCGATGTCCGCGAGCACCTCGGGCTCGTGGCGGAAGCGAAACCTGGCCACGCGCGCGTAGGCGAAGAGTATCCGGGTCAACAGCCCCAGGGAGATGCTGCCGCAGAGGCGCTCGGCCAGACAGACCCCTCGATGCATCGGGTGGCGGGCGAAGCCGCCCGCCAATATCACGCCCCGGGCCTGAAAGCGGTTGCGGGCCGCCAAAGCCCAAAGGACTTGCGAACCGAATGATTCGCCCAGCAGCCACCCGCTTTGGATGCCCTGTTGGGCCAGGGCCTGCTCGACTGCAGCCGCGTAGTCTTCCAACGACCATACGAGTGTCCGGGGATAGGTCATCTCGACAAACCGCACGCGGCCCTCGAGCGCCTTGCGAAAACCCCCGATGAGCGTCCAGTCCCCGTGCAGGCCCGGCAAATAGACCAGTGTCGGCAGCTCAGCAAGGCCATGAACGCGAAGCTCCACCTCTTCGCTCATACGATTGCCTCCAACCGGCGATGGTCCACCTTGCCCGTTCCCAAGCGCGGCAAATCCGCCAGCACCTTGAGCTGGCGCGGCACTGCGAGGTTCCCAAGGCCGCGAGCCTGGACTGCCTGGCGGACCTGCGCCAGCGTCAGTTTCGCTTCGTTGGTGACCGCAATCAACCGCTCGCCATGATCCTCGTCCGGCCGGGCCATCACCGCTACGGCAAACTTCAGGCCGTATTGCGGGAATGCCCCCGCCAGGGCCTCTTCGATGGCGCCGAGGCTGACCATTTCCCCGCCGATCTTCGCAAACCGCTTCAGCCGCCCCAGGATATGGACGAACCCATCCTCGTCCACCCTCACCACATCGCCTGTATCGTACCACCCCTCCAGGGCCTGAAAGCTCGCGTTTGCCTCCGGGTTCAAATATCCCCGCATCACATTCGGCCCCCGCACGAATAACCGCCCTGCCCGGCCCTCCCTCCTCCCTCCTCCCAAACCCCTCTCCCCACTCGGAACTCCGGATTTCGGATTTCGGATTTCGGATTTCCCCTCTCCCTCTTCCCCAACGCCTTCCACCGGCTCGAGCCGGTACTGAATACCTGGCAGAAACTGCCCCGTCGAGCCGTGGCGCGGAAGCATCGAGACGTTGACGCTGATGACCGGGCCGCATTCAGTCACGCCGTAACCTTCGAGGATGCGGACGCCAAAGTGCCTCACCCAGTGCGATGCAATGCTTTCCTGGAGTTTTTCCGCCCCTGCGAACACGTAGCGCGCCGTCCGGAAATCATACGGATGCGCCTTGCGCCCATAACCGGCCAGGAAGGTGTTCGTGCTCAGGAGGATGGTGCAATTGAGATTGTAAAAGGCCGACGGCACGACGCGATAGTGTAAGGGCGACACGTAAAGGAAGACAAACACCGCCCGCACCAGCGGCAATAACAGCCCCACGTTCAGGCCGAAACAGTGGAACAAAGGCAAGGCGTTGAAAAACCGATCCGTCTCCATCAGGTCAACGACCGAAACCACTTGCCGGATGTTGGCCAGCAGATTCCGATGCGTTAGCTCGACCGCCTTAGGCTCGCCTTCAGAACCGCTGGTGAACAAGACGACTGCCGTGTCTTCGGGCGCCAACCCCTGAGGAGCGGCATGGATGCCGAAAAAGCCCCGCAACAAGGCCCCCAGCTTCTCCGTGCCCCTGATGCCCGCGCGTATCTCTTCCAAAAAGACCCACTCGATGCCGGCCGCCTTGAAGGGGGCCGGATCGAGGTTCAGGTGATGGATGAAGCTCCTGGCCGTGATGATTCGCTTAAGCCCCGCCAGGCGCGCGCACCCCAGCAGCGCCGCCGGGCCCACCGAGTAATTGAGTACCGCCGGGACCTTCCCGGCCGCCCACAAACTCAGCAGCGCCACCGGCATCGCGTTCACATTCGGAAGCAGCACCCCGACCCGCGGCGTCTCCGCTTCCGGCCATTGCTTCCACCGGGCCGCCAACAAATCCGCCCCGGCCAGCAGGCGGCGGTAAGTAAGCTCCTTCAGCGAGACATCCTGCACCACCACGCGCCCCGGCCATTGTCGTGCCATCCCCAGAATCGCCGCCGGCACGGTCGCCGCCCCAAACTCCTGCTCGGTCTCGAACTGCTGCCGGACCATTTGCCCGCGCAGCCAATCGGTCAACCGCCTCCGCCCCTCGGTCGCGCTCACGTGCCCCAGTTTGGGCGGGCTGAGCACCGGGCTGAAGTGGACCGAGAGGCGCGGAAACCATCGCTTGGCCTCCGGGTTGCGCGAAAAGGGCAGCCGGCGCGCGCCGCGGAGATAGGCGGTAATCACCTTGGGGCGCGTCTTGAAGATCAAAAAACCGGTGCCGTCAAACAGTTTCATCAGCGACCCCGTGCAGGAGAGCCGGCCCTCGGGAAAGAGCACGAGCCGACCACCCTTCTGCAAATATTCGGCGACGTGCTTGATTGCGTAAGGCGAGTTCATGTCCACCGGGAACGTGCGGCGATTGATCATCAGGCGTTTATGCACCCAACTCACCTCCGCCGCCGTGCTGGAGGTCACGAAACGCCAATCCTCTTCCAGGCACACCCCGATCAACAACCAGTCCCACCAGGAAACGTGGTTCGGGAGCAACAGCACCGGCCCCGCCGTGTCAAGCGCCTCCTCGTTATAGGCGCGAAAGCCGTAGAGCAATCGGAGCAACCAGCGTAAAAAGGAGCGAATCATACTTGCATTCTCATTTTCGAGCGCATCTCCGGACCAAGGCCAAGGCGCCCAGCCAACACAGCGTCGCCCCGGCCACCAAAGTCGAAACCGGGGCGAGCCGGCGGTCTAGCGGCAGTCCGCCGGGGCCGCGCAACTCGAGCGTCCCGGAAACCGTTTCGCCCACCCCGGGACAAGGGGCCGCCGCGACCACGCGGCCCGAACGGTCAACCCATTGCGAGATGCCTGAACTGGCGACACGGAAAATGGGCAGGCCATATTCGGCCGCTCGGACAGGCGCCACGCGAGCGTGCAACTCGTGCTGGCGGCAACCCCAGCCCAGGTTGTCCATCGTCGGAACGATCAGCGCCAGCGCGCCAAGTCTGACCAAGCGGTCGGTCACTCGCGTGTAACTTAAATCATAGCAAATGCACAGCCCCATCTTTCCCCAGGGCGAATCCCAAAGCCTCTGTTCCGCGGCCGGCAGACCGTCCTTGAAGAACTGAATGGGAACACATTTGACCTGGCGGAAAACGACCTCGCCGTCCGGCCCAATCACAAATGCGGTATTATAGTATTTGTTGCCGGCGGCAGGGTCCTGGCCTCCGACAACCAGGTAGCGCCGGCTCTTCCGGCACCAATCTTTCACCTTCGCAGGCACGGGTTCGGTAAAGGTGCATTCGCTCAGCACGATCAGCTCGGCCTCAGGATGGTTGCGGACAAGTTCTTCGAGGCCGAGCAGGACCTCGCGCTCGGACGGGCACTCCATTTGCACGCCGGCAACATGCACCGTCCCAGTCACCGGCCGCTCTTGCGCGCCGCCAACCAGCCCCCAGAGCCAGATCCCGCCGGCGCCTGCGGCCAGCAGCGCGACTGCCCGCACCCTCGACTTTGGCCATAGAAAGGCCGCGCCACAAGCGATGCACACGAGGACATAACCCGTGCCGTACATCCCCATGCGCCCCAGGGGCGCCATCCATGGCGCGACGCCGAAGGTGTACCCGGGATTCAGCCAGGAAAAACGCAGGTAATAAAGCTCGCTTCGAAAATACTCCAGGCCCGTCCAGAGGAAAGGGATCAACAGCCAACCGCGCGGCGACCCGAACCGGCGAAGGCACGCCCCCGCCAACGCAACGAACAAGCCAACCCAAAAAGCGTACACGTACCAGAGACCGACTGCGCCGGCCGAGAAAATCCGCCAGAAGAAATCCAGCCTCCCGACCGCGATGGCCAGTCCCACCGCCAGCCCGCAATAGTAGGCCTTGCGTGACGTGCCGGCGCGTGCCAATTGGACCAGGGCAAACAGGTAGACAACAATCGCATAACTGGCACCCGCCCAAGCATAGGCTGCGTGGAACGAGACAGCCCCAACTACTGTCCAGACAAGCAGCGCCTGGAATCCCGGCCCCTTGGCGCGAGCTTGCATCGGTTGTTCAGCAGCAGTGACTGGCGACGCCGTGGCGACGATGGTCATAGCAATGGCTCTCTTTCCATTAGTTCACTTCGTCAATGCCTCTGCCGAGCTTCACGCCGCGGCAACCCGGCCGCAGTCCGCTCTGCGTTTTGCGCGATTTGCCGGAAATCGGCGATCAATTCGGCAGCCCGCCGCTCGGAAAGATGCTCGCATACGCGCCTGGCCTCTTCATAATAGCGCGGCAGCACCTCCGCCAGCAGCCGGGCGCCCTCCGGCGTGAGCATGACCCGATAGGCCCGGCGGTCGCCGGCGGCGTCCTCGCGCCGGACCAGCCGCCGCTTCTCCAATCGATCCACCAGGCCGGTTGCGTTCGAGCGGTGCATGATCAACTGGCGGCTCAACTCGGTCTGGGACACGCCGGAGGGGTTGCCTTCCAGCAGGTTCAGGACGTTGAACTGGCTGGGACTGAGGTCCCAACGCGCGAAAAAGGCGCGGCTGGCATCCCAGACGGTGTCGGCAGCGCGAAGAAGCTGCACCAGGGCCTCGTAGGGCTTGTTTGCTGAAGGCGGAACCGCATTCATGGTTATTGTCTATACCCATATTGTTTAGATGTCAACAATATTTTTTTCAGAGATTGCGGAGAAATGCCGGCGTAGTGAGTCTTGCGTTCTTCGCGTCTCCGCGTTTTCATTGCCCGCAGAGAAGTGGAGCGGCAGCCTGCGGCCGCCAACTGATCTGTGCGAAGCGTGAGGTTTGCCGGTTTCCCTTGTCCTTTGTTGAAGGTTACGATGAAAGCGAAAGAAACCGGAACCTGGGTGCTGGATGTCTCGAGGAGATTTCTCGAGCACCCTTATCTTCCCGCGGTGCTTGCTATCGGAGCGGTACTGGTGATGTTGCCCGCGTTGGGAACGGGGCTGGTGATGGACGATTTGCTCCAGCGGGCAGTTGAGCTCAAGCCAAGCCAGTTGCCGCCGCGAATGCACGAGACGGGCAACCCCTTGGATTGCGGCAGGTTCTCGACCGTCGTGTGCGACCTGTTCGGCTTCAACCGGGACCCGCAATGCCTGGCGCTGGCGAAAAACTACGGCATGCTGCCGTGGTGGACGCCGGACAATTTAAGGGCGTGTCTATGGCGGCCGCTCACCGCGTTCACTCACTGGCTGGATTACCGGCTGTTTCCAGACTCGCCGATGTTGATGCATGCGCACAACATCGCCTGGTTCGCGGCCATCGTGTTTCTCATCACAATCGTTTACCGGAAGCTGATGGGGACGGGGTGGGCCGCCGGAATGGCGGCGCTGCTGTTCCTGCTGGATGGCGACACGTATTTCCCGGTGATGTTCGTCGCCAACCGCGGCTTCATACTGTCACTTTTCTTCGGTTTGCTGTGTCTTTACGAGCATCATCAATGGCGTTCCGTCAATTCCCGTTCGGCATTGGTTGGGTCCGCGCTATGCCTGGCGCTTTCCCTGTTCGCAAACGAAGGCGGCGCTTCCACTCTCGCCTTCATCCTCGCGTATGCCCTTGTGCTTGAACCTGGTTCCTTTCGGCGCCGGGCGCTGACGGTCTTGCCTTCGATTGTCGTCATTGCTCTGTGGCAGACCGTCTATAAACTCCTTGGCTTCGGCGTGTTCCACATGGGGGGCTACATTGACCCTGTCAACGAGCCGCTGCAGTTTGCGCGGGAGGTCTTGTCCCGGGCGATGGTTTTGCTTGGAGGCCAGCTTGCCGGCCTGGCGCCGGATGTTTTGCTGGCAGTCAATCCACTATTGCGCCCAATGATTCTTGCGCTTTGCTGCGTGTCAGTTCTCGCCGTTTTGGGCATTTTCCTGCCCTGCGCGCGACGGGACAAGACCGCGGCCTTCTGGTTCGCCGTCATGATGCTGGCGGCCATCCCGGCGGCCACGGTAGTGCCACTGGCCAAAAACCTCGGCTTTGTGGCCGTTGGCGCTTTCGGACTGATTGCGAGCTTCGTTGCAGGCCTGATGACCCGGCAAAGCCGGTTGCCGGAATTACCGATCTATCGAGTCCTGGCATGGACCGCCTGTGTCGTGCTGATTGTAGCGCATGTTCCGGGAGCGGTCGCCGGAAGATTCGTGATGGCCGAAGCGGTCCCCATCTTTGTCGGGACGATGACCCGCCTCAGCGACCTCGGTGATTCGCCAAGCCTGGAGGACAAGAACGTGATCGTGGTCAATGCGCCCTGCCAGTATGGGTTGTGCATAGCACCTTCTTACAGGGCGTATTACCGCCAGACCCTGCCAAAGACCATGAGAACGCTGGCGCCCGGTTGCACAGGCTTTGACGTCGAAAGGACCGATGACAAGACCCTGGTGATTCAATCCAAAGGGCCGGATATATTCTCCTGTGACAACGCCGGCCCCGGCCCCGTCCACCTCGCCTACGTCTTCAGGGCTTTCAACCTGCTCCTGGGCGAACCCAAATGCAAGAAAGGTGATCGGTATCGCCTGGGCGGCCTTACGGTGGAGGTCCTGGAATTGGATGCGGCGGATTTGCCCTCCCGGGTCGCTTTCCGGTTCGATGCTCCGCTCGATGCGCCCGATTTCCACTGGCTCCGGTTCGACTGGCAGACATTTTCCTACGAGCCGTTCACAATTCCAGCCATCGGACAGAGCGTCACGCTATCCGGCCCGTGAGGGCGGAAGGGACGCCGATCGGGGAAACACCAAACCTCGCAGGCTTGAAATCGGATAACTATTCAGCACCGGTCCACTTTCTTTGCGCGAAGCCGGCTGAAGCCGGCGCTCCGGAGCGCCGGCTTCAGCCGGCTTTGGGCGCCCGTAGCCCGCGAAGCCTTCCCATCCCGCAGTGGAACCGGGATGTTCCGCGTTCGTTGCCACTGGAACTGAATAGTTACGAAATCCGAGTGCCGGGATCGCAAAACCTTCGAGCATTGGCTCTATCGGCTCCACTGGTTATTCTGCTGCACTTTATGAAGAAACTGAAACCGGCGCATCCCGGAAAACTGTTGTTGGACGAGTTCATCAAGCCAATGAATTTGAGCGTTTACCGCGTGGCCAAAGATTCGGGCATTCCCCAATCCACCCTGGCGGCCATCGCCGCCGGGCAGCGCTCGATTTCCCCCGAGGCAGCGATGCGCCTGGGTCTTTACTTCGGAATAGATGCCCAATTCTGGCTGAACCTCCAAACGCGCTACGCCCTGATGATGCTGGACGACAAGCGGAGCCAAATCGAAAAGCAAGTTCACCCGCTGCCAAAGGCGGCGTAGAAGACGACCGGAAGTGGTTCGGAGACAACGAGGCTCACCCGTTGGGAGAGATTTTGGCAAGGTTGTGGCGAGCCTCCTCCAGCAGGGGCTTGGGGGGATCATTGCTCAGAAAGCTTGACTGCTGGCGCAGGCTGTTCTATACAATGGAACAAGTTTATGATATTACGAGATACACTTATTCGAGGTCTTTCCGTTCAGTTACGCGGAGTACCTGGTTTTCACCCGGAAGGGCCCTGGGGCTGAATCCTTCCGGGCCTATCTGGAGGAGGGCGGGTTTCCCGTTTACCTGCGAGAGCGCCGGGACCAGCTCCTGCAGGAACTGCTGCGGGACGTGGTCCAGCGCGACGTGGCGGCGCGCCATGGGCTACGCGAGACGCGGCATGTGATGAACCTGCTCCTTTTCCTGCTCGCCAACACGGGGCAGCCTCTTTCCTTTCAGAGCCTCACCAAGCACCTCGCCGTTCCCACGGTCGGACAGACCTCGCGCTACGTCGAGTTCCTTCGGGACGCCTACCTCCTGTTTGCCGTGCCGAAGTTCAGCGCCTCTTTCCGGAAGCGGGTGGTGGCCCCGGCCAAATACTTCGCCATCGACAATGGTCTGCGCCGCGTCAATTCACCCCAGGCCCAGCCCGACCTCGGTCACCGGCTGGAGAACGCCGTGGGACTTCACCTGCGCCGCGGCACGGGCGAACTGCACTATGCCGGCGAGCGCGACCTGTGGGAATGTGATTTCGTGACCCGCGACGCGGCCATCCAGGTCTGCCTCGAACTGACCCCTGCCAATCGCGCGCGCGAACTGCGCGGAGTCGTCGAGGGAACGCGCCTGCGCGGCCGGGGCCGCGCGCTGGTGCTCACGCTCAACCAAACCGACCGGCTGCGCCAGGATGGAGCGGAGATCGAGGTGATGCCGGCCTGGCGCTGGATGGCGCAAACATCGCCGGATTGGCCAGACAAATCGGGAAGTCATTGAAATTCAAGGCGGATAGACCGGCTCGGCCTTCCAGTTCGGCGCTATCAGGGACCCTGAGTTCCCCCCTGCGCACGCCTTCTGCCCGCCGGGCGGAAGGTAAGGCCTTCATATCTCCTTACGGGGGTCACCGTTCGGTTCCGTGGTAGTGTGTTCTGGGCCTGGTTGGAGGCCGCGGGGTTGCTCCCGGCGTCGGGCGCGATAGCGACTGAGCGCATCTTGCACGACTTCTTCTGAAAGGAAAAGAGTCGTGGCTCGGAGCTTCCCGAGCGCCTGGGGGAAATCAACCAGATGCCGGACGTCTGCCTCTTCGAGCACGCCGAGCTTTCCCTTGACAGCCACGCCGTTCTGGACGGCCGTTTTTCGGCCTGGGGACTCGTCGATCAGGAGAAAGTCGGCTTTTGCTTCGAGCGCGAGCGAGATCGCCTCGCGCTCGCCCGGGCCAAGTTCGGTGAAACGCGAAGCATCCTTGGGCGAGCGCACCTCGGTCCAAGCCGGAGGTGCCGTGGCCCACTGCCGAACTGCTGTGGGCGCGCACGGGTGCAGGAGTTCGCGATGCACGGCTGGCGGAATGAGCAGGGTTCCGTAAAGGTCGTGAGCCAACTCAATCTGGCCGCTCAAAACCAGATAGTTCACCGGCCCGGTGTCGGCGACAACGATCACGGCCGTCCTGCCAGCGAAGCGTTGTCGAGGGCGTCGTCGGCGCTTGTCTTGATGGGATAGGGCACGCGGTGGGCGCGAAACAGGTCCTCGGTTTCGTGAAAGCTCAAGCCCAAAAGCTCCGCGACCTTTCCGCGCGAGAGGCGCCCGCGCGCGCACTCATCGATGAGCAACGCTTCGATGGCGCGCTTGGGGAGCGTCTCTCGGGCGTAGCCAAGCGCCTTGGCTACGGTCTCTGGGACTTCAAGTGTGATTTCCATACGCGCTTTCACACCCTAAATGGCGTCTTCAAGACTTTACCACGCTGCGGAAGGCGCCCGCAAGTGGAGAATCAGAAGGGTCGAAACGCCAGCACTGCATCCAGCCCGGTAGCGTGCCGAAGCGACTGCCGCGTGAACGCGGCGTTCCGTTTCCGCGTCGGAACGCCGCATTTTTGCGGCAGGCCAGGATGGACCCTGCATAAACATCGACTTTGTCCTCCGGATGCATAATCTGGTGGTGAAGTCTGAATATGAACAAGCCAACCGCAAACCAACTTTCCTCCTCACCCGGCAGCATGAATCGCCGTCAGTTTTTGGCGGCGACGGCGACGGCCTCGACGATCACCTTTCTGCCCCGGCACGTGCTGGGCGGGCCAGGCCAGAATCCGCCGAGCGGGAAAGTCAACATCGCCGGCATTGGCGTGGGCGGGATGGGCGGGGCGAATCTGCAGGCGCTTAGGTCGCAAAACATCGTGGCGCTTTGCGACGTGGACCACGATAACGCCGCACACACTTTCAAGGAATACCCCGACGCGAAACTTTACACCGACTACCGCGAGATGCTGGACAGGCAGAAGGACATCGAGGCGGTTGTCATCGCCACGCCGGACCACACGCACGCGGTGATCTCGATGGCGGCAATGAAGGCCGGCAAACATGTCTATTGCCAGAAACCACTGACGCACGATGTATATGAGTCGCGTATGCTGGCCAAGGCGGCGAAGGAACTGGGCGTGGTGACGCAAATGGGCATCCAGGGCCACTCGACGGATGACCTGAGAGCGATTTGCGAATGGATTTGGGACGGGGCCATCGGCGAGGTGCGCGAGGTGGATGCCTGGTGCAGCTTGACTTATTACCCTTGGGGACACGCATACTGGAGTTCTCAGTGGGGCGCCAGGCCCAAAGAGACACCGCCCGTCCCGGCAAAACTGGATTGGGACCTCTGGCTCGGCCCGGCGCCGTATCGGCCCTACCACCGCGCTTATCATCCGGGGACATGGCGTTGCTGGTGGGATTTTGGCTGCGGCATGATGGGCGATCGTGGCGCTCACACCCTGGACGTGGTGAATTGGTCATTGAAGCTTGGGGCGCCGGCCACCGTCGAAGCGACCTCCTGCGGCATGGACGCGGAAGTCCACCCGCTTTCGGCGATCGTTACGTTCCGTTTTCCCGCGCGCGAGAACCTGCCGCCGGTAAAACTCACCTGGTACGAGGGCACGCGACCGCCTCGGCCCGAAGAAATGGATGCGGACATGGAATGGCCGGCCGAGGGTGGAGCATTGTTCAAAGGCGGCAAAGGGATGCTCGTATGCGGGGTCTCCGGAAATTCGCCGAAGCTGCTGCCGCTGAGCCGGCATCTGGAGTACAAGCGCCCGGCCAAAACGCTGCCGAGGATAGCGGATCACTGTCACGAACTGGATTGGGTGCGCGCCATCAAGAACGGGCAGCAGGCAGGCGCCGGTTTTGCCTACTCCGGCCCTCTCACCGAGACGTGCCTCCTGGGCAACGTCGCCAAGCGTGTGGATGGCCCGATCGAATGGGACGCTGTCAGTCTGAAGGTGAAGAATTTCGAGGCTGCAAACCGGCTCATAAAGACGGAGTACCGGGCAGGTTGGAGTTTGTGAATCCATCCCGGTTTTCGCTCGCAGAGCGGGCCGGCGTGGGGCAGGCAGGATGCCTGCCCCACTATAGGGCCGGTTGAAAACCGGGATAAGAGAGCAAGTTGAGTTTATGAACTGGAAGCTTACGCGGATGATAATCGGCATAGCAGCCGGGATGGCTGTGGCGAGTGTGATTGGCGCGGGAAACCAGACAGCGTCGACGGTGGCGCCGCTGGAAGGGAGCGACTGGCAGGTGGCGGCGGATGCCAACAATGTGGGACGGGACCAGGGGTGGTGGAAAGGGCCTACGTTAGAGTCCAGGCCCGTTCGAGTGCCCGGCATCCTGCAGGAAGCGTTGCCGGGCTACCACGGCGTGGCCTGGTACTGGCATGAGTTCACGGCTCCCAAGGACCCATACCAGGCCGGGCGCTGCCTGATGCGGTTCCATGCCGTGGATTACCTGGCGCAGGTCTGGGTCAACGACCTCCCCGCGGGCGGCCACGAGGGGGGTGAAACACCCTTCACGCTCGATATCACGGGCGCAGTGAAGGCGGGCCTGACGAACCGGCTGGCCGTGCGCGTGTTGAACCCAAAGGCCGAGCCGATTGACGGCATCGTGCTGGCCGAAACACCGCACCGGAACAAGGTCCCGGCAGGCATCGGCGTAGGCAGCGGCTACAACAGCGGCGGCATTACCGAACCAGTGGAGGTCTTTTGGGTTCCAGCGGTGCGGATCGACGACGTGTATGCGCGTCCGGACTGGCAGAGCGGCAAGGTGCGTGTCCAGGTCACGCTGTTCAATGCAGGCGGCTCGACCGTCTCCGGTCAACTCCAGTTGGCTATCACGGCGGACTCTGGCAACGAGCCGGCGGCCATGATGAATCTCGACTTGCATGTCCCGCCGGGCAGGACCCATGCGGAGTGCCTGTTGACTGTCGAGCACCACCGCTTGTGGGGGCTGGAGGACCCTTTCCTTTATCGTCTGATCACCCGGGTTACGGCTGCGAACGGCCGTGAGACACATGAGAATGTGGCGTGCTTCGGATTCCGCGAGTTGCGGGTGGACAAGGGCTTCTTTCGCCTGAACGGCCGGCGCATTTTTCTGAAAAGCTCGCACACGGGCAATCATTGCCCGATCGGTGTGATTGTGCCCCCGGCCGGCGCAGCGGACCTGCTCCGCAGGGACTTGGTTTACATGAAGGCGTGCGGCTTCAACACGGTGCGGTTCATCTCCGGGATGGCCCATCCTTACCAGCTTGAACTGTGTGACGAGCTTGGCCTGATGGTGTATGAGGAGGACCTGTCTGCGTGGCTGCTGGCCGATTCCGCGAAGATGGCGGAACGGTTTGACGCCAATCTGCGGGAGATGGTTGTGCGTGATCGGAACCATCCGAGCGTGGCGATTTTCGGCCTGGTCAACGAGATGGGCAACGGACCGATGGTCCGCCACGCCGTGGCCAGCCTGGCGCTGTTGCGGTCGCTGGACGATTCCCGGCTGGTCTTGCAGCAGAGCGGCCGCTGGGACGGCCAATACAACATCGGTTCGGTCTGCAACCCTGGCAGCAGCCAATGGGAGTATAAGTGGGGTGTGGAAAGTCCCGAGTACCAGGGCACGGCCAGGAACGGGCCTTGGGGCGGCTATTTCGAAGGCGCGGGTGACGCCCATGTGTATCCCTCGACCCCGCACACTCCGGCAATCGAAGCAGGCATCCGGAACCTGGGCAGGGACAGCAAGCCGGTCTTTCTGTCCGAATACGGCATAGGGAGCCTGATGAATGCCATCCGCGAGCTGCGGCACTACGAACAAAGCGGGGCCAACCCGGAATCGGATGACTTTAAGTTCTTCAAGCAGACCGAGGAGAAGTTCGCTGCGGACTGGGCGCGGTTGGGCATGGACGGGGTATATGCGTTTCCCGAAGAAATGCTGCGCGCCAGCCAGCAGTTGCATTGCCGCCAGCGGGAGTTGGGAATGAGCCTGATACGGTCCAACCCCAGGATTTGCGGTTACAACCTCACGGGCCTGCTGGACCACGGCTACACGGGCGAAGGTCTGTGGACCTTCTGGCGCGAGTTCAAGCCCGGCATTATGGACACGCTCCAGGAAGGTTTAGCTCCGCTGCGTTGGTGCCTCTTCGCCTCGCCGATGCATGCATACGCGGGACGGCCCTTGAAACTGGAGGCGGTATTGGCCAATGAAGATGTCCTGGCGCCGGGCGCCTACCCGGTGTGGCTGCGTGTCCTGGGACCCAAGGGCATCGCCTGGGAAAAGAAACTGGACATGGTCATTCCACGGCCTGCCGACGGTGAAGATGGCCCGTTGGCCGTCCCTGTGTTTTCAGGGGACGTGGCGATTCCAGGGCCTGCAGGCCATTACACCTTCGCCGCCACGCTTGAACACGGCGGCGCACCGGCTGCCGGGAGGTTGATGTTCCACGTGAGCGAGGCGCCTAAAGCCCAGAAGCCGCTGGCGGTCCTGGCCGTCGGCGTGGATTCTCGAGTGCTGGCCTGGCTGAAATCGCGGCAGGTCTCCGCAGGACCCTTGGAGGCGGCCACTGCCGAAGCGCGCCAGGCCATTTTGGTGGGCAACGCGGCTTCTGCCTTGACGCCAGCCGTTCGGACGAACTTGCTGCGGCGCATTGTTCAGGGAAGCACGGCTGTTTTTCTTGATCCGGGCGTGTTCCAGGAGGGCAACGATCCCGTGGCCTGGCTGCCGCTCAGGAACAAGGGGCGCCTGACCCGGTTCTCCGACTGGCTGTACCACAAGGAATGCGTGGCCAGGAGACATCCCTTGTTCGCAGGACTCGCGCCTGCGGGCATCATGGATTGGGACTATTACGGGCCGCTGATCACCAACCTCTTCTTTGAAGGCCAGGACACGCCGGTGGACGTGGCTGCGGCGGCTTTTGCCGTATGCCACTCCAGCCGGCCTGACGGCTATGCCGCCGGGGTAATGCTGGGCATTTATCCGGTTGGTGCAGGCAAGGTCCTCTTGAACACGTTCAACATCCTCGACCAGGTGGACAAACACCCCGCAGCGGACCGACTGTTGCTTAACGTGCTGGCCTACGCCGCCGAAGGCACCTAACCGATGGACACAAATAAATCTTGAACATGGACTCAGGCCACACTTGGAAGTTCTCTCGAGCGGGCGGCTTCGACCAGGTCCGGCTCGAGGCCGGCAGCGATCTCATGGCGCTGGACCAACTGGACCAGAAGCTCTGGGTCGCCCTGGCTTGCCCCACAACCGGCCTGGAATTCGATGCCAGGACGCTGGCCCTCATCGATAGCGACAATGATGGCCGCATCCGTGCCCCCGAGATTATCGAGGCCCTAAAATGGGCCTGCCGCCGCCTCAAGAACGCCGACGCCTTGCTCGATGGCTCCGCCCAACTCCCCCTGAGCGCCATCAACGATGCCAGCCCGGAAGCCAGTCAACTCCTCGCCTCGGCCGGTCGCATCCTTGCTAACCTGGGCAAGCCAAACGCCGCTGCTATCACCGTCGAAGACACGCTCGATGCCGGGAAGACCTTCGCTCAAACTAACTTCAACGGGGACGGCATCGTGCCGGCGGACTCGGCTGGGGATGACGCCGCCACCAAGGCGGTCATCGCGGACATCATCGCGTGTCTGGGCGCCGAGACCGACCGCAGCGGCAAGCCGGGCATCACCCAGGCCAGGCTCGATCAGTTCTTCGCCGAGGCCCAGGCCCATTCTGATTGGTGGAAGAAGGCCCAGGACAACGATGCCATTCTCCCGCCCGGCGGCTCGGCCGCCGCCGCCGCTTTCCAGGCCGTCAAGAGCAAGGTCGATGATTATTTCATCCGCTGTCGCCTCGCCGCATTCGATGCGCGCTCGGTCAACGCCTTGAACCGCGAGGAGAAAGAGTACCTGGCCTTCGCTGCGAAAGACCTGACCGCCGGTTCCGCTGAAATCGCCGGCCTCCCCCTCGCCCAGGTGGCCGCCGGCAGGCCGCTCCCGCTCGCCGAGGGGCTCAATCCTGCCTGGGCCGAGGCCATGGCTGCCTTCGACACCCTGGTTGTCCGGCCGATGTCCAACGGCAAGGCGGCCCTCACCGAGGCGGATTGGGCCATCATCAGCAACCGCTTCGCCGCCTACTCGGCTTGGCTCCAGGCCAAGGCAGGATCGACCGTCGAAAAGCTCGGGCTCCAGCGCGTGCGCGAAATCCTCGAGGGCAACAGCAGGCCGGCCATCACCGCGCTCATTGCCAGGGACAAGGCCCTCGAAACCGAGGCCGACGCCATCGCCGCCGTCGAACGCCTCACCCGCTACCATCGCGACCTTTACAAACTGCTCAACAACTTCGTTTGTTTCCGCGACTTCTATGGCCGCAAAGAAAAGGCGGTTTTCCAGGCCGGAACCCTCTATCTCGACCAGCGAAGCTGCGATCTGTGCGTCACCGTCTCTGACGCCGCCAAACACGCCGTCATGGCCGGTCTCTCCGGAACCTACCTGGCTTATTGCGACTGCGTCCGCAAGGGCTCCGGCGAACATACCCAAATCGTCGCCGCCTTCACGGACGGCGACTCCGACAACCTCATGGTCGGCCGCAACGGCGTCTTTTACGACCGCAAAGGACGCGATTGGGATGCCACGATTACCCGAATCGTGGACAACCCGATCAGTATCCGCCAGGCCTTCTGGGCCCCTTACAAGAAAGCCGCCCGATTGATCCAGCAGCAGATCGCCAAACATGCCGCAGCGGCCGATGAAACCGCCGTTGCCAACCTCACCGCCGCCGCCAACGTTGGCGCTGCGGCGGCCAAGGCCCCCCAACAACCCGCCCCCAGGAAAATCGACCCGGGCCTCATTGCGGCTTTGAGCGTGGGCGCCGCCGGCCTGGGCGGCATGATCGGCAGCATCGTTCTGGGCTTCCTGAGCCTGAAATGGCTGATGCCGATGGGCTTCATCGGCATCATGCTGATTGTCTCCGGCCCTTCAATGTTGCTGGCCTGGCTCAAGCTCCACCGGCGCAACCTCGGCCCCATCCTCGATGCCAACGGTTGGGCCTTGAACGCAAACGCCAAAATCAATGTCCCTTTTGGCGCCTCTCTCACCCGTGTCGCCTCCCTTCCCGCCGGCGCCCAGCGCGACCTCACCGACCTGTTCGCCGAAAAACGTCATCCCTGGAAACTTTACTTCGCCCTGGCTGCCATTCTGCTGCTCGCCCTCTCCTGGTGGCATGGCTGGCTGGATCGCTCCCTCCCCGGCTTCGCCAAAAGCACGACCATGCTCGGCCCCAACGCCCCGGCCTACACGCCGCCCGCAAACGCGCCCGCGCCAACCCCGCCCGGGAAGAGTCAGTAACCTGAACACCGGCAATTTATGCACCGCAAAGACGCCAAAGATAAGCACCTGCAGATAGCCTATGCATCGTCCTTAAAACAACCGGGACGGCACAACGTCCCATTGCTTCTCTCCGATCTCTGCGTTCTCTGCGGTGAAATCGCCCTTTCAAACTAACCCTCGCCATGCCTCGCGAATCCAATCTTGCAAGAGCCGAACGGGTAAAACAACTCATCGCCCGCTTCCAGGAAACTTATCCAAACGCCCATTGCGAACTCGAACATTCCGACCCGCTGCAACTCCTCATCTCGACAATCCTCTCCGCCCAATGCACTGACGAGCGCGTCAACCTCGTCACCGCCCAGTTGTTCAACCGTTACCGCACCGCCGCCGACTTTGCCCAGGCCCCCATCGCCGACCTGGAAGAAGCCGTCAAATCCACCGGCTTTTTCCGCAACAAGGCCAGGAACATCAAATCCTGCTGCCGCGCCCTTGTTGAAAAACACGGCGGCCGGGTCCCAAGCACCATGGAAGAACTTACCGCCCTGGACGGCGTCGGCCGTAAGACGGCCAACGTCGTCCTCGGCAACGCCTTCAATCTCAATTGCGGGGTGGTGGTGGATACTCACGTCGCCCGCCTGGCGTATCGCCTCGGCCTGAGCGCTCGAAAGGACCCTGCCAAAATCGAGCAGGACCTCATGGCCCTTGTCCCCCGGGACCAATGGACCCTGTTCAGTCACTGGCTCATCTGGCATGGACGCCGCCGCTGTTATGCCCGCAAACCCGACTGCCCCCATTGCGAGGTCAAACCACTCTGCCCCAGGCACGGAGTCAAACCCATTGCATCCTTGAAGGCGTCATGAGCACGGCTTGGCTGCTTGACTCAGGCCCAGGCCCTGCGGCCTTCAATATGGCCCTCGACGAGGCACTGCTCGAGTCCGCGCCCTCCCTGGGCCGGCCAGTCCTGCGCTTTTACGGTTGGACCGAACCCGCCGCCTCCTTTGGCTATTTCCAAAAATACGCCCAGGTCGAGGCCCTCACGCCCCTGCGCCCCCTGGTCCGCCGCCCCACCGCCGGGGGCATCGTCCCGCATGATGCCGATTGGACTTACAGCCTGGTTTTTCCCGCTAACCATCCCTGGTATGCGCTCCCCGCCGCTGAGAGCTACCGCAGCGCGCATGCCTGGCTCCTAAGGGCCTTCTCCCGCCTTGCTCTCGTCCTGGAATTGGCCCCCTGCCGCTGCAAGTCCGAGCCAAGCCAGTGCTTCATCGGTTACGAGAAGTCCGACCTGCTCTGGCGCGGGCGCAAGGTAGCGGGGGCGGCCCAGCGCCGCACCCGCGAGGGCCTCCTCATTCAAGGCTCCGTCCAACCACCCCCCGCGGGTCTGGCCAGGGCCGATTGGCACCAAGCCATGCGCGCCGCCGCCCCATTCGAGTCTCCTGTCCAATGGCTCGATCTCTCCACAGACCCGCCTCTCGAGAAACGAGCCCTTGAACTGGCCGCCGCAAAATTCACCCTCCCCGCCTACAACCGCAAACGGTGAGACGCCGCGAAAGCCGAAATCCTCTTCCGCTGCCGCTTGCAACGGTTTAGAATCATGCCGTTATGGGCTTTTTGCGCCGATGGATTTTGACCGTGACCGGGCTCCTTGCCGCCGGACCGCTTCTTGCAGCCGAGGCCCCGGGGGAAACCGGCGCGTTCAATTCCGCTTACAACCAGTTTCACGACACGTTCTGGGAGAAGGCCGACGCCGGGTTCGCCGAATTCACGCGCAAGTTTACCAACTCCGCCCGCCTCCCGGAGGCCTTCCTCTACCAGGCCCTCGCGCGATGCCAGATGTCGAACTACGACGGGGCCATCGACTTGCTCCTGGCTCATCAGGGCCAGGCCGGCAAATGGGCCGACAAATACCTCTTGTCCCTCGGCCAAGCCTGCCTCAAGAAGCCTGATTATCCGGCCGCCTGTGGCGCGTTCTCCAACCTGGTTAGCCAGTTCCCCGACTCTTCCCTCCGCATCGAAGCCGCCCTGGGCGAGGCCACCGCCTGGGCCAGACGCCAGGACTGGCCCCGCGTCATCGAGTTGATCCAAAAACCCGGCGGGGTCCTTCAAAGTGCCGCCCGCACCAACCTGGCCAACGAGGTCGTGCAGAATGGTTTCCTGCTCCTGGCCGAAGCTTTGTTCGCCCGCCAGGATTACCCTGCCGCCGATGCCGCCCTTCAATCCCTGGCTCAAGTCAAGATGAATCCCAAGCTCGACTGGCAACGCCTGCTTCTGCTCTGCCGCATACGCCTCGCCCAGGGGCGCCCTCAAGACGCCTTGCCATACACCACCAATATGCTCGGCGCCGCCGGCGAGTCCGCGGACCGGGAATTGCTCGCCGAGACCTTCGCCTTCCGGGCGGACTTGTTCGAGCAGCTTGGCCGGGGCGATGACGCCCTGGTCGCTTACACAAATAATCTCGCCGGCGGAACCCCTCCCGAGCACCAGCGCCAGGCGCTCGAGAAGAGCACCGGATTTTTCCTCGCCCGCGACAGGGTAGCCGAGGCTGCTCAGACCCTGGATGCATTCTCCACCAACAACCCCGATGCCCCGCCCACTGACCTGGCCCTGCTCAAGTTGGGCGAACTGCGCCTTCGCCAATATGTCGAGGCCTCCCCAACCAACCGCCTTGCCACCACCGCCACCAACGCCCCCGCCGCCAACACCAACCTCCACCGCGCCATCATCGCGCTCAGAGACCTGGCCAGAAAGTTCCCCCGAAGCCCCCTCCTTGGCAAAGGACAACTGGACCTCGGCTGGTGCCTGTGGCAAGAACAGGACTGGGCGGGATGCCAGGCCGCCTGCCAGGCCGCCCTCGAGCATCTGCCCCCCTCCCTCGACCAGGCCACCGCTCGTTTCAAGCTGGCTGACGCCCAGTTCGAACAAAAAAACTTCGTCGGCGCCCTCACCAATTATAGCGCCATCGTCGAGCGTTACGCCGCCTTCCCGGAGGTCCAGACCAACTTGGTCGAGCGCGCCCTTTACCAGAAGGTCCGCGCCGGGTTGGACGGAGGCGATCTGGCCGCCGCCAGCAACGCGGTGTTCCAGATACTGGCCTGCTTCCCAAAGGGCTTCCTCACCGATCGCGCCACGCTGATGGCCGGCCAGGCCATCAGCCGCCACCGCCATCCTGACGCCGCCCGCGAGCTTTTCACACGCTTCGCCCAACTCGCCCCGGACGCCCAACTCCTGCCCCAGATTGACCTGGCGGTCGCCTCGACCTACGAGCAGGAAAACAAGTTGCCCGAAGCCATCTGGCAACTCACCCGCTGGCGCGAACGCTACACCAATTGCCCCGCCCGGCCCCAGGCCCAGTACTCCCTGGCCCTCGACTACTCTCTGTCCGGCAACCAGACCAATGCCTTCATGCTCTTTACCAATTTCGTCGCCGCTTTTCCCCCTAACCAACTCACCCCGCTGGCCTTCTGGTGGATCGGCAGCCACTACTTCAATCACGGCGCCTACCTCGACGCAGAGCGAGAATTCAAGTCGATCTTCGACACCAACTTCCCCCCCTCAGACCTCAGCTACCCGGCCCGAATGATGGCCGGCCGCGCTGCCTTCAGCCTGGCCGATTGGAGCGACGCTATCAAATACTTCACCAACCTCATCAACGACGCGTCCTGTCCGGCCGATTTGCGCCTCCAGGCCATGTTCGCCTATGCCGACACCTTGATGAGCCGGGAACCCACCAACCGTGTGGACGACTGCAAAACCGCCATTCAGGTCTTAGGCAGAATCTGCCAGGAGTATCCCACCAACCAGCACGTCTTTCTGGCATACGGCCAAAAGGCCAATTGTCACCTCCAGTGGGCCGCCCTGACCCATCAATATGACGACCTGACCAATGCCCTCCAGGCCTACCAGCATGTCATCGATACCACCAACGCCGATGTCAACGCCCGCAGCATGGCCCTGGTCGGCCAGGCCAATGTCCTTCAAAAACAAGCCGAACAGAAAACCGGCCCCGAAAAAAAGGCCCTCCTCGAATCGGCCCTCAACAAGTACCTGGCTGTCTTTGAGGGCAACCTGCGCGACGGTGAAAAGGCCGAGTCCTTTTGGGTTAAGAAAGCCGGCCTCGAGCTGGCCACTCTCTTGACCGAGCCCAGTGAGGTCCAGAACTGGAAACAGGCCCTCAGCGTTTATGAGCACCTCAAAAAAGACCTCCCCGTCCTGGGCCCGTCCCTGCAACGCAAAATCCTTGAAGCCCGCGAAAGAGCCGGCGGGCCTTGACCCGGAGACCCGAGAGGCGAGGGTCGAGGGCCAAGGGCCGGCGCCTCGCTTCCTCGACACTCCACACTCGACACTCCGCCCTCGACACTCGACACTCTCACATGCTCTCAGAACCAACTGACCGTCGGCCCATGACCGAAGCCGACCACCGCGCCGCATTCTTCCGGCAGAGCGGTTGGCTCATGATCGCCAATGTTGCCGGCGGGGCCATGATGTGGGCGGTCCATCTCCTGTCCAGGACCACCGGGCCAGAGCAATACGGTTTGTTTGACACAGCATTCCTGCCCCTGGTGATGTGCATTCCCGCCGCTCCCGTGCAGATTGTCATGGCCCAGCAGACTGCAAAGGCCCTGGCAACGAACAGGCAAGGAGAGTTGGCCGGCATGACGCGCATGGTCTGGCTGGGAACTTTCCTGCTCTGGCTCATTGGCGCAGTAGTGGTGTTGTTCCTGCAAGGCGACATCCGGGCTTGCTGGAAAGTCAGCAACCCCGCCGGGCTTTGGATTACTGTGCTGGTCCTGCTCTTCGCCCTCTGGGTGCCCCTGTTTCAGGGAATGTTGCAGGGACAACAGAACTTCCTATGGCTCGGCTGGAGCATCATGAGCAGTGCCATCGGCCGGCTCGGCGTTGCAGCCCTGGCGGTCCTGGCCTTCGGCGGCCTGGCCGCGGGCATGATGACGGGTGTTCTGGCCGGCATGGTGGCCGCCGTCCTCATTGCCATCTGGCAGACCCGCTCCCTCTGGCGCGCCCCGGCTCGGCCCTTTGATTGGCGCGGCCTCCTCCCCGAGGTCGTCCCGCTCATGATCGGCTCCTGGGTCGTTCAGTTCCTTTTCACCGCGGACGGCATGTTTGTCAGGGCCTATTTTTCCGGAACCGAGGCCGGCTTTTACGGGAGTGCGGGCACCCTCTCGCGCGCTTTAATGTGGCTGGTTGTCCCCCTGGCGACCGTCATGTTCCCGCGCATTGTCCACAGCAGCGTCAAGGCCGAAAAGAGCAACATCCTGGGCCTGGTCCTCGCCGGCACGGCCATCCTCTCCATCGTCGGCGCCATCGCTCTGTCGCTCCTCGGTCCCATCGTCATCGGAATCGTCAACGGCCGGCAATTTGTCAAGGCCGCCTCCCCATTGGTGCCCTGGTATGCCGCCGCCATGGTCCCGTTGTCCCTGGCAAATGTCCTCGTCAGCGCCTTGCTCGCCCGTTCTTCCTTCCGAATCGTCCCCTGGCTCTGTCTCCTGACCCTGGGCTATGTCCTGGCCCTCACCCATTTTCACGACACCCTCGTCATGGTCCTCAAAACCCTGGGCCTCGTGAACCTCCTTCTCCTGGCCCTGGGCGCCTGGTTCACCTGGACCGGCAACCAGCCCAATCACCGTCCCGGTTGATCGTTGCCACACCCCCCCCCCGCTCCTCACGCTCCTGACGCTCCTCCCGCTCCTCCCGTCTTTGGCGGCCCTGGCAGAGGTTGGGGCGCCTGGAGCTTGCTGTACACCCAGCCCTCCAGCGGGCGCAACGGCCGGAGCCAATTGTAAAAGGGCGAATAAATGAGCCGGATGCGCACCACGGAAAGAAACATGACCAGCGAAGTCCGAAAGAGCGTGACCTTCGAGCCGCTCTTGTCCATCCATTGGGTCGGCACTTCCAACACGCGAAAGCCCGCGTGCTTGAGCGAGTAGAGCAGGTTGATGTCGAACGCCATGTCGGCAATCCGCAGGGCGGAGTGGATGGTCTCGATTGCCTGCCGGCGCATCACCTTGGCTCCGCACTGCGTGTCCCGGATATGCAGCCCCGGAAAGAACACCTTGACAATCGCGTGAAAGACGCGGCTTGCCAACTGCCGCCTGTTGCTTTGCTCGACATCCAGCACCGCCCCGGGCAGCCAGCGCGAGCCGATGACACAATCGGCCTCCCCGCTGCGTTTCACTAAGTCGTGGAACGCCCCGGGCGGCGTCGCCCCGTCGGCGTCCACATAGCCGATCAGGTCTGCCAGCGGCGCCAGTTTGAGCCCCTCGATCAGCGCGCCCCCTTTGCCAATCGGTTCCGGAAAATCCCGGAAGCTAATGGCCGCGTGCTCCGCTGCCACCCTCTCGACCACCCCGCGGGTGTTGTCACGGCAGCCGTTGAGCACCACCACGAGCTGGAACTTGCCGGCGTAATGGCTCTGAAAGTAACGGGCATAATCCCGCAGCACCGGTTCGATACGGTGCTCTTCATTGTAGGCCGGTATGAGGAGCAGCAGGCTCGGCTCATTCACGCCGATGCATTAACAGAAAACGGCCAAAAAGCAACCAGGGAACAGCCTCACTGCCAATCCCATTCTTTGAAGAGGTCGGCGATTGGGTAGCGGAAACCCTCGAGCAGGTGCTCCCCGTCCAGTTCGCCTCCCGCGCCAACCAGGGTCCGTTGTGTCGGTGAGTGGCAGACCTCCACGCTTTGTGTAACAGGATTGATGAGCCACACGATTTGAGCGCCACTGGCAAAGAAATCGCTCAGGCGCGCCTCGATCTCCGCCGGCGTGTTGCTGGGCGACAGGACCTCGACAGCCAGATCGGGCGCGCCGGGGAAGAAGCTGCGCGCTCTCGGGCTGAAACCCAGCTTGAGCAACCGCTCTCTGGGGATGAACGAGACGTCGGGCGCGCGGCAGTTCCCGTTCGACATCCAGTAGCCGGCGCTCGAGCCGATGACGACCCCCAACTGGCGTCCTTTGGCAAAGGTCCGCATGGCAGTGAGCAGCGCGGCGCAGATGTTCTCGTGCTCGAAGTTGTTTTTGGGGCTCATAACCAGTTCGCCGTCAACTATCTCGTGGACGAAGCCGTCGTCGGGAAGCGATTGCAGTTCTTCCTCGGTCCAAGCCTTCTTTGGAGCCTGTGGCATCGCAATCATATCAATACATTAAGGGGGACCGGCCGGGGTGTCGAGTTCAGGTGATGGTCAACTCACGCTGGATGCCGAATTTCTCGATGCGCTTGCGCAATGTGGCGCGCGTGATGCCCAGCAACTTGGCGGCATGGACTTGGTTGCCGTGGGTCTCCTTAAGGGCCTGGATGACCAACTCGCGCTCCACGGCCGCAATCACCTTGCATTTCGGGTCGCGCCGCGCCCATTGAAACAAGTGGCGGGCCAGGACCGCCGCATCCCCGCTTGCGGCCTCCGGACCTGCCGCTCCCAGGGGCGCCCCCGCCCCGGACCCGGCGCCTTGTCCGGTGATTTCGGCCGGCAAATCACCCGGCAAAATTGCGTCCCCTTTGGCCACCACCAACGCCCGCCGAATCGCGTTCTCCAACTCCCGGACGTTGCCCGGCCAGTGGTACTGCTCCAGGGCCTTGATTACAGCCGGGGTGACGCTTCTGGGCGCGCACCCCTGGTCCCGCGCGAGCTTCTCAAGAAAATAGTTCACCAGCAGGCGGATGTCCTCGCGCCGTTCCCGCAGCGGCGAAATGTGCAGCCGCACGACGTTGAGCCGGTAAAACAGGTCCTCCCGAAACTGCCGCGCCGCCACCGCCTGCTCCAGCGCCTTGTTCGTCGCTGCAATGATGCGCACGTCCACCTTGATGGGCTGGTTCCCGCCCACCCGCTCGAACGTGCCGGACTGCAGCACCCGCAGAATCTTGGTCTGCGTCGCCGGCGTCATGTCCCCGATCTCGTCCAGAAACAGCGTCCCGTGGTTGCACTGTTCAAACTTGCCGATGCGCTGCAAGGTCGCCCCGGTAAAGGCCCCCCGCTCGTGCCCAAACAATTCGCTCTCCAGCAGTTGCTCCGGAATCGCCGCGCAATTCACCGCCAGGAACGGTTGTCCGTTGCGGTTGCTGTGATGATATATCGCCCGCGCCACCAGTTCCTTGCCGGTGCCGCTCTCGCCCGTGATCAGCGCCGTCGCGTCCGAAACCGCCAGTTGGCCGATCAACTTGAACACCTGCTGCATCGGCTCGCTCCGCCCCACAATCCCCAGCTCGTAATCCTCCTTCTCCAGCAGCGGCTGATACGAGACCACCTGCCTCATGTCCCGCGCCGCCTTGAACGCGTTGCCCACGATCTCCTTGAGCCTGGGCACGTCGAACGGCTTGAGCAGATAATCGTAGGCCCCCAGCTTCATCGCCTCGATGGCCGTTTGGGTCGTCCCATACGCCGTCATCAGAATCACCAGCAGCTTCGAGTCCATCTGCCGTATCCGCCGCAGCGTCTCCAGCCCATTTATGCCTCCCATCCGAATGTCCATCAGCACCAGGTCAGGCCCGAACTTCGGAATGAGCTTCATGCCCTCCTCGCCGCTCGACGCGGTAGCCAGCTCGATCTCCGGCGAATCAAATATCCGTCGGAACGAGTATTGCACGTCCGCTTCGTCGTCTATCAACAGCAGTCTGTTCATGCGTTCTTGCAGGTCATCACGGCAGGCCAGGCTCACAACTGTCGCTGCCACCCCTCAAAGATAGCCGATCCCTGGCGATGGAACAGCCAATTCTCTCCAGGACAGGCGCTCGCCAGGTCTGCATCAAGCTCGCTGTAGGGGGTCGGTTTTGTCCCGGAGGGACACTTGGCAATAGCCCAACGTTTTAGCGTTGGGTCCAGGTCCCAGTGGCGCACAAGTCCCGAAGGGACGGCCGATGGAGCTGGGTCAAGGCTCGGCCGTCCCTTCGGGACTTGGTCGCCGCGGCGGCCAAACCCAACGTTAAAACGTTATTATCATGCGTCCCTCCGGGACGAGCATGAAATCCTGGCGGCATCGGACCTCCGGTCTGCCGCTCAGGCGGGCCTCCGGCCCGGAGTTCCGACTCCCCCCGGTTCACGGAGCCAGCGGCTCCGTGAACCGGCAGACCAAAAACCCTCGGTGAAATGGGCCTGCGAGCGGAAAAACAGCGCAAAAGTGCGGAAAAGTGCGGAAAAAAAACAAATGAAAAACGCTTCGCCCCATGCTGGCCCGACAATCCAAGCTCCCCCACGTCCCCTCTGAACCCGCCGGAAGCCACCCTGGCGTGAGGTTTTTTGTGTGGCATTGTCATAAAAGGTTTGGTTAGACTTGGCTATGGCAGAAAAGAGCCTGAATGATCTTCCGCGCGACGTGCGGGCGCTTTATATCAAGGGCAAAGAAGCCCTGACCCGCGAGAATATCGATTACGCCATCGACCTGTTCAACCAGGTGCTCGTGAGGGAGCCGGGTTTTTACGAGTGCCGCAAGGCCCTCCGCATCGCCCAGCTCCAGCGGTCAGGCAGCAGCGGCCGGGGGTTTTTCAAAAAGATGCTCAGCGGCGCCGGCTCGTCGCCCTTGCTGGCCAAAGGCCAGGTGGCCCTACACACCGACCCCGCTGCCGCCCTGCAGATCGCCGAGCAAGTCCTCAACAGCGACCCGAACAGTTCAGCCGCCCACAAGTTGATTGTCGAAGCCGCCGGGGCGCTCCAAATGCCGCGCACCGCCGTGCTCTCGCTCGAGTTGCTCGCCAAGTTCTCGCCCCGGGACAAGGACGTGGCCATGAAGCTGGCCAATGCCCTGGCAGAGATCGGCGAACCCCAGCACGCCGAACGCATCCTCATCGAAATATGCCGGCTCTTTCCCCGCGACTCCGAACTGGCCCAGGCCCTCAAGGATGTCTCCGCCCGCAAAACCATGGACGAAGGCGGTTACGAGGCCCTGGCCGACGGCTCCGGCTCATATCGCGACATCCTGAAGGACAAGGAAGAGGCAATCTCCCTCGAACAGGAGAACCGCCAGGTCAAGTCCGAAGACGTGAGCGCCCGCCTCATCCGCGAATACGAAACCCGCCTCCCCAACGAGCCTAACAATCTCAAGCTCATCCGCATGCTGGCCGAACTCTATGCCCAGAAAAACCAGTTCGACGCCTCCCTGGCCTATTACGACCGCATCAAGAAGTCCGATGTCGGCAGCGATGCCTCCCTGGACTGCGCCATCGCCCAAACCGTCGCCCGCAAATATGATTGGCAGATTTCCCAACTCGACCCTGCCGCCCCCGATTATGCCGAGCGGACCGCCGCCCTCCAGGCCGAAAAGCAGGCCTACCTGTTGGCCGAGTGCCAGAAACGCGTCGAGCGGTTCCCCACCGACCTCCAATTCCGCTTCGAGTTGGGCGAACTCTATTTCCACGCAGGCAAAACCGCAGAGGCCATCCAGGAATTCCAAAAGGCCCAGAACAACCCGCACAAACGCATCGCCGCCATGAATCTCCTGGGCCAATGCTTCGCCAGGCGAAAGCCAACCTGGGACATGGCCGTCCGCACCTTCCAGAATGCCCTCAAAGAAAAACCGGTGTTCGACGACGAGAAGAAGGAATTGATCTACAACCTCGGCTCTGTCCTCGAGGCCATGGGCAAGAAAGCGGAGGCCGTCGAACAGTTCAAGCTCATTTATGAGGTGGACATCGGTTACAAGGACGTCATGGCCAAGGTCGATGCCTTCGATCCCGGCCAGGCGTGACCGCCGGTCCTGATGCATACTACGCTTTTCGGTGCGCTCTGGACAGAGATCGGCTAAACTGTCTCCGTGAAAGGCAAACTGGATCGCATTACTGTCAACCCGGCCGTCATGTCCGGCAATCCATGCATCCGTGGGATGCGTGTCACCGCTGCCAACATCCTCCGGCTGCTGGCTTCCGGAAACACTCGCGAACGGATATTGGAAGCCTATCCGTATCTGGAAAATGAGGACATCGACGCCTGCCTGGAATACGCCGCCATGCAGCGGAGTTGCTGCGAAAGGGGTGCCTGATGGTAATCGACAACGCCCGTATCCGAATCCGCTCGCTGCCAATCCGGATCGACTGATTAGAGAACTTTCCGGGATTATGCTTGCCAAACTCCGGCGAACCGCCGTATAGATCCTCCCTTGAACAATTTCATCCCGTTTGTCGTTGGACTTCGGGTTGGAGTGAGCCAATACTGTTTTTCATTCGACGCTGTCTAAGGCCTTTGGCGAGAAGATGTGGATTCGTCCGGTTGCCGACCAAAGGCAGCTCTCGGCGGCTTATCCAGTGGCCGAAGTGAAGACGGCGGTCATCAGCTTCCCGACGGCCGATTCTGATCCCTGTATCTGGGTGCTCAAAGCGGCGCACGAAATCTTTCAGTTCCAACAGGCCTCCGAGATCGAAATCACGCTCACCGATCCCGTCGGAGCAAGAACTGCGCAAGGGCCTCGAGGGCGACGGCCCGGCCGTCAAACGGCTTGAGCGCCGCGAAGGCCCGCCGGGTGAGGTCCTCGGCTATCTTGCGCGACTTCTCCAGCCCGACAATGGACGGGTAGGTGGCCTTTTGCGCCTTGGAATCTTTGCCGGCTGTCTTGCCGAGCTTCTCGCTGGTCTGAGTCACGTCCAGGATGTCGTCGATGACCTGAAAGGCGAGGCCGACGTGGTAGCCGAAATCAGTCAGGGCCTCGAGTTGGGCCGGGGTGCAGTTGGCGCTCATCCCCCCCAGGCGCACCGAGCAGCAGAGCAGGGCGGAGGTCTTGCGCTCGTGGATGTAGCGGAGTTGCGAGGCGGAAATCTTCTTCCCCTCGGCCTCGAGGTCGGCCACCTGGCCCGCTACCAATTGGAGCGACCCGGCGGCGCGGGCGAGTTCCAAAATGATCTCCTGGTGCGGGTAGCGCCGCCGGCCCTTGCATTGCGCCGCCACCTCGAAGGCCTGCGTCAGCAACGCATCGCCCGCCAGCACGGCGATGCCTTCCCCAAACACCTTGTGGTTGGTCAGCTTGCCTCGGCGGTAATCGTCATTATCCATGCCGGGCAGGTCGTCATGAATGAGAGAATAGGTGTGGATGCACTCCACCGCGCAGGCCAGCGGCATTGCATCGGCTTCCGTGCCCCCGCACGCCGCGGCCGCCGCCAGGCACAGTGCCGGGCGCATCCGCTTGCCGCCCGCGAACAACGAGTAGCGCATCGCCCGGTGGATCGTGGACGGCCGGACATTGGCCGCGGGCAGATAGGTATCCAGCGCCCGGTTGATCGCCTTCGTGCTCGCCGCCAGAAATCCCGCGAGGTCGAAGGACGCCCCGGGGCTTGAATCCATGCCCTTTGTCATGATGGACATCAGGGTTTTGTTTTAGAAAAATGCCTCCGGCCGCGCAACAGAATTCCTCGGCTTTTTCATTGCGACCCTCGAGCCCTCTGCCTAACGTTGAGCGCGTTGTGGCAGTTAGAATCTGGCTCTGGCTTTCAGTGCTCGCAAGCGCGGCGGGGTGGGGCCTGTCCGCCGTGGGACAGTTGAATCGCCTTGGGTACGCCCTCGTCTTCGCCGCTGCCGCGGCGGCGTTGTGGGGCGCGCGCAAGAGACTCCGGCGGGAACTGCCGCCGCCGCGCCGGTGGCGGCGGTTGCGCCGGCGGTTGCGCCGGCCCTGGCCCATGGGCTTCGCGCTGCTCGCCTCGCTGGTCTTCCTGGGAGGGGTGCTCTATCCGCCGACCAATCATACCGCCTTCACTTATCGGATTCCCCGAGTATTGGATTGGCTGGCCCAAGGGCGCTGGCACTGGATTCATACCATCAGCTACCGCATGAACGACCGGGCGTGCGGCATCGAATGGCTCAGCTCCCCCTGGCTGCTCTTCACCAGGTCCGACCGGGGACTCTTCTTGCTCAATTTCATCCCGTTCCTGCTGTTGCCGGGCCTCATCTTCAGCGTGTTCACGCGCCTGGGAGTGCGGCCCCGGGCGGCCTGGCACTGGATGTGGCTCCTGCCAACCGGCTACACCTTCCTCCTCCAGGCCGGCAGCGCCGGCAACGATGCTTTTCCCACCGTCTATGGTCTGGCCGCGCTCGACTTTGCCTGCCGCGCCTGGGCGACGCGCCGGCCCTCGGACCTTTGGCTTTCCCTCCTCTCGGTGGCCCTCCTCACCGGCACCAAGGCCAGCAACCTGCCGCTGCTCCTGCCCTGGACGGTTCTGGTCCTCCCCTTGCTGCCCTTGCTCAAGGGCCGGCCCCTCGCCACACTGGGCGTCGCCTTGCTCGCGGCGGCGGTTTCCTTCCTCCCGACCGCCATACTGAACATCGTCCATTGCGGCGACTGGTCCGGTCTCAAACTCGAGCGCGCCGGCATGGACCTCAAGAACCCGTGGGTCGGCATCTGGGGCAACGCGTTGCTCTTGCTGCTCCATAACTTCGTCCCGCCGATTTTCCCCGCAGCCGCCTGGTGGAATGCATCGGGCTTGGGCCTGCTCCCGCCCGCCATGGCCGGGGCCCTTACGGCCAATTTCGAGAACGGGTTCCACCAGCTCAAGGAATTGCCGACTGAAGACTGGGCGGGTTTGGGTTTTGGCCTCAGCCTGCTGGTCGTGCTCTCTGTGCTCGCCCCCATTCGCCAGGGCAGGGCAGGGGAGCCTGCGCCTCCACTTGCCGTTCCGGCCCGGATTCGCCGGTGGGTGTTGGTCTGCGCGTGGGCGGCCTTGCTGGCTTACTGCGTCAAATCAGGGATGGCCACCGGGGCGCGCATCATCTCGCCCTACTACCCGCTGTTGCTGGCGTCGCTGCTGGCCGGAGCGCGGCAGTCCGAAATCGTCCGCCGCCGATGGTGGCAGTGGTCGGCCTGGGCTGTGCTCGGCCTGGCACTCGTGGTCCTGGTGCTCACGCCCGGACGCCCTTTGTGGCCGGCCCGGACCGTGCTGTCCAAGGGCCTGGCGCTGCGGCCCGGAGAGCGATCGCTCGCGCGCGCCCTCAATGTCTATGCCGTCTATGCGGACCGCTGGGACCCTCTGGCCAATGTCCGTGCCCTGCTCCCGCCCGGCCAGGCCGTAACCGGGTTCCTGGCGGACGGCGACGACATCGACATCTCCTTGAGACGGCCGTTCTTCGAGCGGCGGGTGGAACATGTCCTGTTGGAAGATTCGCCTGCCGACCTCCGCCGCCGGCATATCCGGTATGTGGTGGTCGGGGGGGCTTGGCTGGCCTCCCGGCATACGACCTTGGCCGCATGGCAGGCCCGCACCGGGGCCGAATTGATCGGCGCCACCATGGCCACCTTAAAGGTCGCCGAAGGACCCCAAAGCTGGTACGTTCTCCGCTTGCCTGACTGAGCGGGTCTTCTTGAGCGGGCGTTTTTGATTGAGCAAGACCTGCCGCTCTGCTATCAAAGCACTCGAACACTGGCGCAGATATATATATGGATAAACAACGGACCAAGAGCATTCTCGAGGGTTTTCGATTGGATTTTCTGGAATGCTGGCAACGGCTGCCCAACAAAGGTTTTTTCTTTGTGCTCCTGGCTGCCTGGCTGGCGTTGTTCCATTTTGCGGGCAATTCCACGCTCGGCTACGTCCATTCTCCTTCGCTGTTCGCCTTCATGCTTAACGCCTACCACCCCAACCTGGAGGCGTGGCTCCGGACTTTTGACCTCAATTCCATCTCTCATTGGATGAGCGACGGCGAGGAAGGCCATTGCCTGCTGGTCCCGTTTGTCGTGCTCGGGCTTTGCTGGTGGAAACGCAAGGAGTTAACCGCCCTGCCGCTGCGCTCGTGGTGGCCGGGATTGGTGATGGTGGGCGTGGCGCTGCTGCTGCACCTCTTCGCGTTCTTGGTCCAGCAGCCCAAGCTCTCTATCGTCGCTTTGTTGACGGGGTTCTTTGGCTTGATGGGGCTGGCGTGGGGACCGGCGTGGCTGCGGGCCAGTTTCTTCCCTTTCTTCCTCCTGGTGTTTTGCATCCCGCTCGGGGGCCTGGTCCAGCCCATTACCTTCAATCTGCGGCTGCTGGTATGCCAGTTGGTTGATTTCGTGGCCAACAACTTCCTGGCCATCGAGGTCCAGAGGCAGGGCACTTCCCTCATCAGTCGGGCCGGGCATTACCAATATGAAGTCGCCGCCGCTTGCAGCGGGTTGCACAGCCTCATTGCCACGCTCGGGTTGGCTACGGTCTATGCCTTCGTCGCCTTTCGCACCTGGTGGAAACGCGCGCTGATGGTGGCTTCCGCATTTCCCCTGGCGGTCCTGGGCAACCTCATGCGAATGCTGGCCATTATTATTGCGGCGGAGATCGGCGGCCAGGCCGCGGGCAACAAAGTCCACGACGGCGGCCCTGGCGGGGTGTACAGCCTCCTGCCTTACGTGCCGGCTTTTCTCGGCCTGATCCTCCTGGGCTGTTGGCTCCGGGAGCCTAAGCCGCAAACCCCCTTGCCCTTGGCAACTCAAGCAACATGAACCGCCAAAAGTGGACCCTCCTGCTGGTGGCCCTGGTCATGATGGCCGGCGCCCTTTCCTTGCTGGCCCACCTGCGCGCCCACCAAAAACTCGGCCGGCCAGGGGTCAAGACCCACCCCTTGCCCGATGGCATCCGGCTCCAAGTCGATTTGCCCGAGCGCGTCCTGGATTATACCTCCAAACCGTTGGAGGTCGAGAAATTGGTGCTCGACTTCCTGCCGCCGGACACTAGCTTCGGCCAAAGACGCTATACCGCCCCGGATGATTTCTGGATTCAAATCAGCGCCGTCCTTATGGGGACGGACCGGACCAGCCTGCACAAACCGGAAATCTGCCTCGGCGGCTCCGGTTTGCGCATCGAGGACGCTCTCTCCTCGGAAGAAAGCATCCGCATCCCGGGGCCCCGGCCTTACGACCTGCCCGTAATGAAACTCGTCACCACCCGGCAAACCAAGGCCGCCAACCAGCAGGATGCCCAGCGGCTCATCTATGTTTACTGGTTCGTGGCCGACGGGGAACGCACCGCCAGGCATTCCCAACGCATGTGGTGGATGATCAGGGACATGGTGCGCACCGGCGTCCTTCAACGCTGGGCCTATATCGCCACGTTCGCCATCTGCGCCCCAGGCCAGGAGCAGGCCGCCTTCGAGCGAATGAAAAAGTTCATCGCCGCAGCCGTGCCGCAATTTCAGCTCTGAGTGCTATGCTTCGCCGCGACCGACTCATTCGGATGCAGGTCCACCAGTTGATGGATGCGTGCCTGTTTGCGCTTAGCTTTTGGCTCGCCTTCAAGCTGCGCTCCATCGATGCGGTGAGTGACTTTTTTCACATCCTGCGCGTCAACATGCCCTTTGAGAAGTACGTGGTGTTATATGTGCTGTTGATTGCGGCGGCGCCGCTGGTCCTGGAGGGCCAGGGTTTCTACGACCGCTCGCTGCTCGGCTCGAGGCGGCGGATGCTTTGGCCGTTGCTCAAGACGTGCGTCTTTCTGTCGCTGGGGGTGGCGGCGGGATTGCTCTTGCTGCGTCTTTACCAAACCGCGCGCGGGGTGGTAGTGTGGTTTGGGGTCCTGAGCTTTGCGATGGTCGTGGCCAAGGAGGAACTGCTTCGTCTGGCCTTGCGCAGCCGCCTGGCCCGGGCCCAATACCGGCGGCGGTTCATCCTGGTGGGCGTGCGGGAAGAGTTGGCGCGCACGCGCCTGGAGTTGGCCCAGGCGGCGGGGGGAGAGCTGGAGATATTGGCGCAGTTGGAGCTCGAACAGGGGCCGGTCTCCCGCCTGGTCGAGTTGCTCCACGAGTACTCCGTCAACGGGGTGATGGTCAGCGCGCGCCGGGCCTATTTCGAGCCGGTCGAGGCGGTCATCCGCGCCTGCGAGATCGAGGGAGTCGAGGTGTGGCTGGTGGCCGACTTTTTCCAGACCCAAATCTCACGCACAAGCCTGGACGATTTCAACGGCCGCCCGGTGTTGGTCTTTCGCAGCGCGCCCGAGGCCTCGTGGGAGGGAGTGGCCAAGAAGGCCCTGGATTACGTCCTGGCGTGCTTCTTCCTGGTGGTGTTGGCGCCACTTATGGTCCTGGTGGGGCTGCTCATCCGCCTGAGCTCCCCCGGGCCGATCCTCTTCCGCCAGCAGCGCTCGGGTCTCAACGGGCGGCCCTTTACCATGTACAAGTTCCGGACGATGGTCAGCAATGCGGAGCAACTCAAACACGAGTTGGCCGCCTTGAACGAAATGAACGGGCCCGTTTTCAAGGTTAGCAAGGACCCCAGGATTACGAAGCTGGGCAGGCTGCTCCGCAGGTTCAGCATCGATGAGCTGCCGCAGTTGATCAACGTCCTGCGCGGGGAGATGAGCCTGGTCGGCCCCAGGCCCTTGCCGGTGGACGAGGTGAAGCGTTTCGATGATCTGGCCCACCGCCGCCGCCTCAGCGTCAAGCCCGGGCTGACCTGTCTGTGGCAGGTCAGCGGGCGCAACGACCTGAAAGATTTTAGAGAGTGGGTCAGGCTGGACCTCGAGTACATAGACCACTGGTCTCTTTGGCTGGACCTCAAAATCCTGTGCCGGACTGTCCCCGCCGTGTTCAGGGGAGCGGGGGCCAGGTAAGGAGGCCATTCAAAATAACATGAACACTTTCGCTTGGTCTTTTGACCGCTGGCTTCGTTGCTCGCTCGTTACAGACCGCTCCG
>Ga0181524_10000876_pt1 | contig 35690 bp, 27 predicted proteins | sample PEATcosm2014_Bin_34_FD_119761 | JGI IMG/M metagenome (GOLD analysis project Ga0181524, IMG submission 119761) | Peatland microbial communities from MTU Mesocosm Facility, Houghton, MI, USA - PEATcosm2014_Bin05_60_metaG | ecosystem: Environmental > Terrestrial > Soil > Wetlands > Peat | place... | reverse complement strand
GCTCTCACGCTCTCACGCCCCCCGCCCCCCGCCCCCCGCCCGGCTTCATGCTCCTCGAGCTGCTTATCGTCGTCGCGATCATTCTCGTCCTGACCGTCCTCTACTGGGGCTCCGGCACCGAAAGCCGCGAGCACCGCCAAAGAACTGCCTGCCAGCAAAACCTCCAGGCCATCTACATGGCCTCGAAAATCTACGCCGACCAGCAGTCGGGGAAATTCCCCGTCGTGACCCGCGCGCAGACCGCAGCCGAGGCGCTCGACGTGCTCGTCCCGCAGTACACCATCGACACCTCCGTCTTTGTCTGCCCGACCAGCAAAGACCGCCCGCTGCCGCCAGGCGAATCGCTTCGGAAACGCAGAATCAGCTATGCCTACTACATGGGCCGCCTCGATGCCGGCCCCTCGGAGGTCCTGATGAGCGATTGGCAAGTCGATACCTCCTCCAAGACCGCCGGCCAGGCCGTCTTCTCCGAAACCGGCCAGGCCCCGGGCAATAACCACGGCAAAACCGGGGGAAACCTCCTCTACACCGACGGCCATGCCGACTGGTGCCCGCCCCGCGCCCCCGGCTCGCTGACCTTCACGCAGGGAGTGGTCCTGTTGAACCCCTAGGAGCCTGTCGAAAAAAGGAACCGCGAATGAACGCGAATGAACGCAAAGTGCAAGAAATCACGTGCCGGCGTGGCCCAGCCGGGAGAATTCGCGTCAATTCGCGTTCATTCGCGGTTGAATTAACGGGTATTTGAACATGCCGCCAGGACCCGCCGCAATACAACTCGCACACTCAGCCTTATGAAGATTCAATGCGGATGCGGTGCCAAATACGAATTCGACATCACGCCCGACATGGCGCAAAACCCGGTGCAATTCGTCTGCCCGGCCTGCGGCGCCGACTCCTCGGCCCTGGTGACCACTCTGGTGCGCCAGCAGTTGGGCGAAGCCCAGCCCGCCTCCTCGCAGCCGCCCAGTAGTGGCGCAGGCATCCTGCCTGCGTCCTCGGAGCACCGAGCGCCGCGCCTGCGCGTTCCTCCCCAGCCCGCCCCGCCGGACGCTGCGCCACCCCTTGAAACCGAACCGCGGCATTGTCCCAGGCATCCGGCCGAATTCGCGACAGAACAGTGCATCGTCTGCTCGAAACCCATCTGTCCCAGGTGCATGGAATTGTTTGGCCACGTTTGCGGCCCCCATTGCAAGGCCAAGGCCCAGGCCAGCGGCCTCCAGGTCTCCAGTTACGCCGGGCTGAGGTCCGCCGCCGAGGCGCGGCGCTGGCGCAACGCCGGCCGCATTGCCGTCGCCGCCGCCCTGGTCACAGCCGCCGCCTTGGGATTCTGGGTCTGGTTCGCGTGGTTTGGCTCGGTTCCCAGGGTCGCCTTCTCCATCCGCTTCGCAGAGCCGGCCTATTCCGGCCAATCCGCCTTTGCCGGAGCGGACCAAATCGTCTTTTTGCACGGCAGCCTCCTCGCGCGGGACGACCTCAAGGCAAACAAAGAAATCTGGTCGCGCCAATTGATCGATGAAAAAGAGCTGGACGCCGCCACGGCCGCTCAAGTCAAAGAAATGCAGAATACCATCGAGCGCGCCATCCAGACCGACCCCGATAACGCCCCCAGGATGCCCTCGCCCGACCGGCTCAAGCTCCGCCTCCAGAGACAGGCCGCCGCCGCCATGGAACTCCGCGTCTATGGCAGCAATATCTGGGTCATCTCCCCCGGCAGCCTCGTCCACTACGATTGGGAGACCGGCAAGCCCGACAAAGAAGTCGCCCTTCCCCCCGGCGCGGGCGGCATCATCGCGCGCGGCGACGAATTGCTCCTCACGGCGGCCGCCCAAAACGGAGAACCTTGCGTCACCCGCATCAACCTGGCCACCTGCAAGTCGCGCACCGAAACACTGGCTGGAACCCCTGTCACCAATGCCCTCGCCGACGCCCAGCCTCCGGGACGCCGCCCACACGCCTTGGCCGGCCTGCCCGTCGGCCTGCCCGGAAGGGACGCCGGCAAGCCAATGGACCCCGCCAAAGTCGTCCACCAGGCCCAGCACATGTCCTTGCCGGCCAGAATCGCCCTGCCGGCCCTCCTGGCCAGCAGCCGCTCCCAGGAACGCGCCCTGGCCGAAATGCGCGATTCACCCGCCCGCCCCGCCGCGGTTGACGGCCCCGCCACCCCCGCAGAGACCCTCTCCCTTATCCCCACCAGCGACGGCTTCCTCCAGTTCTCCGCCCGCCTTCTCGAACGCCGCATCGTCGCCCGCAGCACCATGAAAGCCCCGCCCGCCAAATCCGCCCTCAACGGCCCCCTGAGCGTGAGCAAGACAGCCGACGCCGCCAACGAAATCCTCAACGACATGCAACGCGAGCGCGGCGGCGACATAGTCCAGGAGGACCAGAGCCGCTACGAGGTCAAGCTCCAGGCCCCCGAGGCCAAAGAAGGCTGGAGCGCGGAGGTGGTCGGCCCGCCCTCGCTTTTCCCCCTCCAAACGGTCAACGTGGTCACTGCCGACAAGCTGATTATCGTGCTCGACAAGGCCAATAACAAACTCTGGCAAAGCACCCTCAGCTACAACGTCAACCCCAACCTCGGCGCCGGCCAGGGCGAGAATGGGCTTTACGGCCAGGGCCCCTGCGTCGAACACAATGGCGGGCTTTACGTCTTCGACCAGGGCGGGCTGGTCGCCTTCGACCTGGCCACCGGCGCCAGGCGCTGGGGCCTGCCCTCTATCGGCATCGCCGGCCTGTTCTTCGATGACCAGGACAACATCTACGTCAACTCGACCACTGCCGGCCTCGACTCGATCAAATACTCCCGTCAAATCGATATCTCCCAAAATGCCCGCCCCGTCGTCTTCAAGATCAATGCCCGCACCGGCAAACCCCTCTGGACCCAGCACCCGGGCGGCATGATCAGCTACGTCTCCGGCAAGTTCGCCTACACCGTCCAGTCCTATATGCCCGAGGAGCCTGATGAAGACGGTCCCGCCCCCGTCGAAACCGGCTTCGAAATTCCCCCCTCTTTGCGGATAACCAGGCTCAATCCCAAAACCGGCTCCCCCTTATGGGAACACTTCCAGCAGCGCGCCCCACTGGACGTTCAATTTGACAAAAACCGCATCCGCCTGGTCTTCAAAAAAGAAGTCCAGGTCCTCAAGTACCTCTCACTCTAACCTCGACCCTCCGCACTCGACCCTCGACCCTCGACACTCCACACCCTCATGGAATACGAAGCCGTTATCGGACTGGAAACCCACGTCCAGTTGAAGACCAAGTCCAAAATGTGGTGCGGCTGCGCCAACGCGTTTGGCGCCCCGCCCAACACCAACGTCTGCCCGGTATGCCTGGGCCTGCCCGGCGTCCTGCCTGTCGCCAACGAGGAGGCCCTCCGCCTCACCGCCCTGGCCGGCTATCTCCTCAACTGCAAAGTCTCCCCTTACGCCAAGTTCGACCGGAAGAACTACTTCTATCCGGACATGCCCAAGAACTACCAGATCACGCAATACGACAAGCCCTCCGCGCAGGACGGCTGCGTGGAATTTGAGTTCAACTCCGGCTTGGCCCGCGTCCGCATCACCCGCGCCCACCTCGAGGAAGACGTGGGCAAGAACTTCCACTTCGACCGCAACAGCGGCGTGGATTTCAACCGCGCCGGCGTGCCCCTCATGGAAATTGTCTCCGAGCCGGACCTCACCGGGCCCGATATGGCCTACGAGTACCTCAACGCCCTCAAAGAAATCCTCGTTTATGGCGGCGTAAGCGATTGCGACATGGAGAAGGGCATGGTCCGCTGCGATGTCAACGTGAGCGTGCGGCCCAAGGGCCAAAACGAACTCGGCGCCAAAATCGAGATCAAGAACATGAACAGCTTCAGCGGCGCCCGCAAGGCCCTCGAGTACGAGATCCCCCGCCAGAAGTCCGTCCTCCGCCAGGGCGGCAAACTCATCCAGTCCACTCGCCGCTGGGACGATGCCGCCGGCGTCACTGAAGAGATGCGCACCAAGGAATACGCGCACGACTACCGCTATTTCCCCGAGCCGGACCTCATGCCCTTCGAGCCTGACCAAGCCTGGCTGGCCGAGGTCCGGCAGCGCATTGTCGAGTTGCCCCTGGCCCGCAAACAGCGTTTCATGCGCGATTACCAATTGCCTGCCTCCGACGCCCAGACCTTCGTCTGGGACGTGCCGCTCGGCAACTATTTCGAGGGCATCGCCGCGCAGGCGAAAAACCCCAAAGCCGCCGCCAACTGGGTCATCAACAACCTCCGCGCCAAACTGGCCGAATCCGGGACAACCCTCGAACAACTCAAGTTCCCGCCCGCGGCCATCCTCGAACTTATCCAACTGGTCGAGAGCGGCAAGCTCAGCAACAAGATAGCCCAGGAAGTGTTCGCCGAGACCTTCGCCACCGGCCAACCGCCCGGCAGGATCGTGGAATCCAAGGGCCTGGCCCAGGTGAGTGACGCCGGCGCCATCGAGACATTCTGCGACCAGGCCATCGCCGCAAATCCCGGCCCCGCCGCCGACTTCAAGGCCGGCAAGACCGCCGCCTTGAATTTCCTCAAGGGCCACGTCATGAAGCTCACCAAAGGCAAAGCCAATCCCGCCCTGGTGGGAGAGATACTCAAGCGAAAGCTATGTTAAGTTGCTGTGCAAAAACGACTTATATGCTATGCCCTCAACGCTGGCAACTCGCCTTCGCCTGGCGTCCGAAACGTGGAGCGTAGAGCGTCGGAGCGTGTCGAGCGTCAGAGCGTGGGAGCGCGTCGAGCGTGGAGCGCAGAGCGTAAGCGCATCGTAGCACTTGCCATGCCCCCCGCTCCCACGCTCCCCCGCTCCCACGCTCCACGCCCCCCCGCCCCCAGGTTCCGTTTAGGCATTTCCTTGGCCTCTCCTCGCTCGGACCGGCTTGACTTGTGGGCCCTGATTCGAAAGAATGTACGGCGTTGTATGCCGGATAAGAGCATTGCCAAAAGCAAGAGGCTGACCCGCAGAGACCTGCGCGAGTTGGACGTCAGAATCTCCTTTCTGGAGGGGCTGGTTCGCCGCGACGCCCAGTATATCGAAGCCCTGCAGATCCTCGGAGACTCCTACACCGAGCGCGGCAGGTTCGAGCACAGCTTGAAGGTCGACCAACAGCTATCCCGCCTCGAGCCCGCCAATCCGCTGGTCTTTTACAATCTGGCCTGCAGCTACTCCTTAAACAGCGAGTTCGATGCCGCCGCCGCCGCGCTCGAAAAGGCCCTCTCCCTGGGCTACCGCGACTTCAAGTGGCTGGCCAAGGACCCCGACCTTCGCCGCCTTCGCAAGCACCCGCTCTTCCGCGGCATTAAGGACAAGATCCGGAAGATGAAGGTCAGGATTGCCTGATGAATGTCACCGTTCGCGGCCGCTCAAGGCCCTTCCGCACTGTCACCTTTGACGCCCCGCGCAATGCCGTGCGGCTCATCGATCAGCGCCTCCTGCCACACACCTTCCACGTCGTTTCCATGGACGACTTCGACCAAACCGCCCAGGCCATTCGCGACATGGCCGTGCGTGGCGCAGGCGCCATCGGGGCCACCGCCGCTTATGGCCTGGCCCAGGGCGCGCGCGCCTTTCGCGGGCGCCGCCTGGACCAGTTCTCGCGCCACCTGCGGGCCGTTTATCAGACCTTGAAAACCGCGCGCCCCACGGCGGTGGACCCCGTCACCGCCATGGACCAGGTCCTCGCCGCCATGCAGGCCGGCAAGACCGTTGAGGAACGCCAGACCCTGGCGCTTGCCGCAGCCGAAGAATTCGCCAATGAAGACGTGCGCCATTGCCAGGCCATAGGACGCCACGGCGCCAGCCTCATCCGCCAGGGCATCAAGGTGCTCACCCACTGCAACGCCGGATGGCTGGCCTTCGTGGATGTCGGCAGCGCCACCGCCCCTTTGTACGCCGCCCAGGCCCAAGGCACGGCCTTTCATGTCTATTGTGACGAAACCCGGCCCCGCTCCCAAGGCTCGACCCTCACCGCCTGGGAACTGGCCCAGCAGCAAATCTCCCATCAGATCATCGCCGACAACGCCGCCGGCCACCTCATGCAGCGAGGCGAGATTGACCTCGTCATCGTTGGCAGCGACCGCACCTTGGGCCGCACCGGCGAAGTCGCCAACAAGATCGGCACCTACACAAAAGCAGTCCTGGCCCGGCGGCACGGCCTCCCCTTTTATGTCGCCATCCCGCTCTCGACAATCGATTGGAACCTGAAATCCGGTTTTGACATCCCCATCGAGCAGCGGCACCAAAGCGAAGTCCTGGGCGCATGGGGCGTGGTGGAAAGCCCGAACTCGAAAATCCGAAGCCGCAAGCCAGCCCGGCGGCGCGTCTATGTGCGCGTAGGCAATCCAGGCAGCGGCGCTTTGAACCCCGGTTTCGACGTCACCCCGCCGGAGTTGATCACCGGCATCATCACGCCGCTGGGAATTTTTCAGCCCGGTGATTTGTGGGCGAACCGCAGGCAATTGGGCTGTCCGCGCGAATTATAGACTTGCGCGCCGGAAAAAGTCCTTTAGTTTTCGCAACGAAGCCCATGGCGGGGTAGCCAAGTGGTAAGGCAGGGCTCTGCAAAAGCCTTATGCGTCGGTTCGATTCCGACCCTCGCCTCCAATCGTAAGTGCGGTTGGCAGAAGGACTTACGAAGGCCGGAATGGCCACTGTCAGTGAAAATGTCAGTGAAATAGGCGGAAAAACGACCACTCGCCTATAATTCTGACTAACTCCACCGAAACTCGCCGACCACTCGCTAACGCGGTGATGCCGGATTGGTTCACGATTCAGGACCAGAAAGGCATCATTATGAAAAGCCAGTTCATCCTGTTTCGGCGCGGCGTGGTTTACTACGCCGAAGACACCACGACCGGCAAGCAGATCAGCTTGCGAACCAAAGACGAGGGCGAAGCCCTCACCCTCCTCCACTCGAAAAACGAGTCCTACCGTCAGCCCATGCTGAACCTCCAGATCGCTCGGACCTACCTGGCCGCGACTGATCCCGAAGTGGCCAAACGCACCTGGCAAATGCCGATGGACGAAATGACCAAGACCAAGCAAGGCTCGACCCGAGTGCGCTATGAGCGCGCCATGCAGGAGACGGCCTTCGACATCATCCGGGATGTTCCGATCCTGGAAACGCACTCCGCGCAATTCCTCAAGGTGCTTGAGACCGGGTCGGTCGCGACGAATGTTTTTTTGCGCCGGATTCACAACTTCGCCCTCGACATGAGTTGGCTCCCCTGGCCGATCCTGGCGAAGAAGCAGTGGCCCAAGGTCCGCTTTAAGGAGAAACGGGCCATCACGTGGGAGGAGCATGAAGCCATCGTGCAGCGAGAAGCCAATCCTGAGCGCAAGGCATTCTATGAACTTTGTTGGCACTTGGGGGGCGCCCAATCCGATATTGCGACCCTCGAAGCTGGAGATATTGATTGGCAGAATCGCGTGGTGAGCTTCAGGCGGAAGAAAACCGGGACGGTTTCGATCATCCGTTTTGGCGACGATCTGGAAGAGATTCTGAAATCGCTTCCGAAGTTCGGCCCGCTTTTTCCAAGCCTCGCCCCGATGCGCGAGGCCCATCGGGCAACGGAATTCCGGCGCGTTTGCCGCCGGGTGGGCATTTCGGGGGTGACGCTTCACAGTTACCGCTATTCCTGGGCGGAGCGCGCCAAGGTCTGCGGCTACCCGGAGCGGTTTGCTCAGGAGGCGCTCGGCCACAACAGCACGGCGGTGCATCGAGCCTACGCGCGGAACGCCAAGGTCCTGCTGCCCTCGCTCGAAGCTTTTGAAAACAAGGCGCGGGAACAAAATGTCGTTCCATTTCCGAAGGCACAAAACCGCTGAAAGGCGTTGGGAACGAGGTTGGCGGCTGTGGACGGTCATCCGGCCTCCGGTCCCGACAATTAGGGCTCTGCGGCACGACCGGGAACTTACATGAGGGTCCGATTCCCTTCACCCGCTCCATGGATTATCAAGGACTCACGAAAGAGGGCAGCAAACTGAATCCCACAACCGAGGTCTTGCTCTCCCGAAGCCGACCGACAGGGTTGGCTCGGGACAGAAGGATAGTTCATGGCCAAGCCCGGCACGCCGATCAACGTGATTGAAGCATTCGCACAACGCGTCTGCCAGAAGACATTCCTTTCGCATTCCTGGCCACCTCATTGCGAGTTCGTTGAGCGAGTCTTCGTGTCGCGAGGTGGAAGCTTGGTGCCCGACCTTGCCTCTGCGCGGGGAACCGCTTCTCGCCATTGCGCGCCAGGCGCACTGGAATTGTCGTGAAACTCCCAAGGAAAGTGGGGTTTCGAAGCGCGAGCCGGTTTTCCTGTCATTTTCCTGTGTGCAGCCCATAAGGCTGTCAGAGCAGCCAGTGAAAGTCTGGCCATGAACCAGACAAGGGTTCATGTAGTCATAACCGACGTGCGGAAGAGCGATCGGCCGCACGAAAGCTCGGTCGTAAACGTCCCGTCCGGAGCGGGGCAAGCAAGATTGCGGGCCGCAGCATTAAGTCAACGCTGCAGCTTCGTTAATGACACCACACGTAGACCGGTGTGTGGACAAAGTGGTTGCCGAACCCTTACAGGAACGGTGAAGGCCAATGTCCGGCGCACGACTCGTCATCGGCGTCCGGGAGCCACCGGAGTAGAGGCGGCGGCACGCAATCAAGCTCTGGCAGAGTAAATTGGGGAACTCCTGCGGGCCATAGGACCGTTGGCATAATACAGAAACCAACGGTGGCTGGCAGAAGCTCGGATGGGGTCATAGTAAGCGATGAGGCCGACGGACAATACAACCGTTGGCGGAGCCAAGGACCCCTGGGCAGGTGTGTGACGTCAGAGACCGTGCGTGCCGCTTGGGCGCGAGCCCGACTACGGAAACAAACGCGCCCGGGGGAGATAGCCGCTGTGGAATCGTCAAAGTCATCGCGAGATGGCGCAGGGCGCTTCTGACAGCCTGCTTGGAGCCGTACTGAGGGAAAACCCGCCGTACGGAATTTTAGAGGGGGCGGAGGAAACGAGATGGATGGCCTGATGACCGTTTGCCACGATGCTCGAAAGGGCTGATACGATGGAAGCCATTGGCCTAATCATGTTCGCGCCTCCGCTCTACTCGACCAGACCGTTTGCCCCGGTGGGGCTCCACGAAGGAGGAGAATCGCACTGTTTACGTCCACCGACTTACGCCTATTTTCGGGTCAGCAGTCAGTCAGCGTCGGAACGCTGCCGCGCCAGCAGGCCCCCCGGACCAACATCGGCCCCGGCGCCGTGATTGGGCTCAAACCGCGGGATCTTGCGCGGGATCTTGCGAGTTGCGGTTTGCTCGATTTGGATGTCTAATCGCAGAGGTTCCCCGCTTGACGTTGGGAAGGTGGCCTTCTGCGCGTCAAGGCTGGGGGACTTACTTATGGGCGAATCGGCGGAGCAAGTGACCCAAATCCTCGACGCGGTTGAGGCCGGAGATGCGCAGGCGGCTGAAAAGCTGCTCCCGTTGGTTTACGACGAACTGCGCCGCCTGGCGGCCGTCCGGATGGCCCAGGAGGCGCCCGGCCAAACCCTGCAACCCACCGCGCTGGTGCATGAGGCCTGGCTGCGACTCGCCGGCTCCAGCCACCAACACTGGAACAGCCGCGGGCATTTTTTTGGCGCAGCGGCCGAGGCCATGCGGCGCATCCTGGTCGAGCGGGCCAGGAAGAAGGCGCGGGTGCGGCACGGGGGCCAGTTGGAGCGCGTGGACCTGGACCACGTGACCGTGGCCGCCCAGGACAACGACGACACCATCCTGGCCGTTCACGAGGCCTTGGAGAAGCTCGCTGGACAATCTCCGCAAAAAGCCGAGGTGGTCAAACTCCGCTATTTCGCCGGCATGGAGCATGCCGAAATCGCCGAGGCCCTTGGGGTTTCCGAACCGACCGCGCGCCGCCATTGGGCCTACGCGCGTTCCTGGCTCTACGCGGAACTCAAGTTGCAGATGGCGGGCACGGCCAAAGGCGCGTTATGAAGCGGGACGTTGCCGCCCATCCGAAAGCCTCCTCCCTTGCGTTTCGGATTTTCAACTCGCTGATCGTTTTGCCCGCGAAAAGGCGCACTGATAGGTGAAGACTAAAACAAAACTATGAAAACGCGCATCGAGAACATGAAAATGAAAACATCATGCAGCTTAGCACTGGTTCTTTTTGGCTTGAGTCCGTTGAGCGTCTGGGCCGCCACGCATTACGTGGCGCTCGACAGTCCAGAACCCACGCCGCCCTACACCACCTGGACCACCGCCGCCACGAACATTCAGGACGCGGTGAATGTCGCAGGGGCGGGTGACGAGATTGTGGTGACCAACGGGATTTACGCCCCCGTCTCTGTGAACAGGCCGCTGACCTTGCAAAGCGTCAACGGCCCGGCTGTCACCGTAATCAATGGCGGTGGCACAAATACCTGCGTTTACCTCGCCAACAGCGCGGTGATGGTGGGCTTCACCTTGACCAATGGTTTTGCCAGTGACTACGGCGGAGGGGTGTATTGCGAATCCACCAACGAAGTGCTGACCAATTGCGTGCTGACCGGCAACTCGGTCATAGGGACATTTGGATATGACGGCGGACCCTATGGACAAGGCGGCGGAGCCTACGGTGGCACTCTCAACAACTGCACGCTGACAGGCAACTCGGCTCCCGCGCTTTGGCCCATGGGCGGCGGCGCTGGCGGCGGGGCTTGTGACAGCACGCTGAACACCTGCACCTTGACCGGCAACTCGTCCTACTACGGCGGCGGGGCGGGTTGGAGCACGCTGAACAACTGCACGTTGACCAGCAACTCGGCTCATGGAGGCTTTGCCAAAAGCACGGATCCCGCCGTCGGCGGCGGGGCCTGGTCTTGCACGCTGAACAACTGCACCTTGACCGGCAACTCGGTCTTCGGTTACGAAGACTCGGAAGGCGCCTATGCGGCCGGTATTGGCGGCGGGGCTTATGACAGCACGCTCAACAACTGCACGTTGACCGGCAACTCGGCTGACTACGGCGGCGGAGCCTACGGTGGCACGCTCAACAACTGCACGCTGACCGGCAACTCGGCTCCCGCGCTTTGGTCCGAGGTCGGCGGCGCTGGCGGCGGGGCTTATGACAGCACGCTGAACAACTGCATCGTCTATTTCAACAATGGGGGCAACTATGACTCTTCCAGCACGCTCAATTATTGTTGCACCACGCCCCTGCCCACCAACGGGGTCGGCAACCTCAGTGCCGACCCGCAACTGGCCAGCGCGTGGTATCTGAGCGCCCTATCTCCCTGCATCGGAGCGGGCAGCGCGACCTACGCCAGCGGCACCGACATTGATGGTGAGCCTTGGGCCAACCCGCCGTCCATCGGCAGTGAGGAATACCACGCCAGGGCGGTGACGGGACCCTTGACGGTGAGCCTGACGGCCACCCTGACGAATGTTGTAATAGGCTATCCCGTGGGTTTGACGGCCTTTATCGAGGGCCGAACCGACTGGAGCATGTGGGAGTTCGGCGATGGTTCCGTGAAGGTCAACGAGCCTTATACGTCACACCCCTGGACGGTGCCGGGAGATTATCGCGTGTCGTTGTGGGCCTACAACGACAGTTATCCGGCAGGGGTAAGCGCAACGGTGACGGTTCATGTCGAGGCAGGATTGCATTATGTCGCGGCCAACAATTCCAATCCGGTGGCACCCTACACCTCCTGGGCGACGGCAGCCAGGAACATCCAGGATGCGGTGGATGTGGGACTACCGGGCGCGACAATTTTCGTGACCAACGGGGTTTACGCCCCCGTCATAGTGAACACGCCGCTGACCTTGCATAGCTCCAACGGCCCGGGCGTCACCGTAATCAATGGCGGTGGCACAAATAACTGCGTTTACCTGGCCACCAACGCGGTGCTGGCGGGCTTCACCTTGGCCAATGGTTTTACCTATGCCAGCGGCGGAGGGGTGTATTGCGCATCCACCAACGCCGTGCTGACCAATTGCGTGCTGACCGGCAACGAGGCATTAAGGATGGGCTGGGGCGGTGGGGGCTCGGGCGGTGGGGCCTATGGCGGCATGCTCATCAACTGCACGCTGACCGGCAACCAGGTGCCTGATGGCGCTGGCGGCGGGGCTGCTGACTGCACGCTGAACAATTGCGCCTTGGCAGGCAACTCGGTAGGGGGTGGGATTGGCGGCGGAGCATCTTTCTGCACGTTGAACAACTGCACGCTGACCGGCAACGGGGCTTTCCAAGGCGGCGGGGCTGCTGGTTCCACGCTCAACAACTGCACATTGACCGGCAATTCGGCGGCGGACGACGGCGGCGGGGCTTATGGCAGCACGCTGAACAACTGCATCGTCTATTTCAACATGGCCCCCGATGGAGCTGGAGGCAACTATGACTCTTCCAGCGCCCTTAATTATTGTTGCACGACGCCTCTGCCTGGCGGCATAGGCAACATCACCAACGCGCCGCTGTTCGTGAATTACGCTGGCGGCAACCTGCGCCTGCAATCCAACTCCCCCTGCATCAACTCCGGCTACAACGCTTATGTCGTCGGCAGCACCGACCTGGACGGCAACCCGCGCATCGTCGGCGGCACGGTGGACATCGGCGCTTACGAATATCAAACACCGCTCAGCCGGGTTTCCTATGCGTGGCTCCAGCACTATGGCCTGCCCATCAACACAAACACGGACACCGCCGACCCGGACGGCACCGGCCTGAACGTCTATCAGGATTGGATCGCCGGTCTGAATCCCACCAACGCCCTGTCGGTGTTGCAGATGACCTCGGCCACCCGGACCAATGCTTCGGCGGGGTTGGTGGTCACTTGGCAAAGCGTCAGTGGCATCCTGTATTTCCTGCAAAGCAGCACCAATCTGGCGGGGCAACCGGCCTTCTCCACCATCCAAAGCAACCTCGTGGGCCAAGCCGGCACGACCTGTTACACGGACACCAATGCGGTCGGCGTCGGGCCGTATTTCTATCGCGTGGGCGTTGGCAACTGACGCCGCGCCAGGAACTGTGAAACGAGAAAAGACCCGAAAAAGAGCGCAATTCGCCTGATCGTTTTCAGGAGCAAAAAGCGCACTGATAGGTGAACGGTAAGACAAGAAAACAGAACCATGAGTTAGGAACACAGACAATGAAAAAGGACCTTGCCCCTTCAAACCGCGCCGGACGCTGGTTCGGCGGAGGATACATGATGAAACCCGGTGGTCTTTTCCCGCGGCTGGCCGGAGCCTTGCCGGGCGTCGTGAGTGGGGCCGCTATAGTGCTTGGCGCCTTCCTCTGCGTGGCTGAAGCCCAAACCCCGATAATCACGGCGCAACCGACCAACGAGGTCGTGCTGGCTGGCGGCGCCGCTTCTCTTACGGTGGCCGTCTCCGGCGCCGGTCCTTTTACCTATCAATGGCAATTCAACAGCACGAATCATCCGTACGTCATCACCACGGCGGCGGGCAACGGTTTTGAATCGGACATCAGGGTTGGAGGCTACTCCGGCGACGGCGGCCTGGCGACCAATGCGGAGTTGAACGATCCCTATGGCGTGGCTGTGGACCGCTCCGGCAACCTGTTCATTGCGGATTGCAATAACAACGTCATCCGCAAGGTGGGAACCGACGGGATTATCACCACGTTCGCCGGCAACGGGACAAATCGCTACTCCGGTGACGGCGGCCCGGCGACCAATGCGGAGCTGAACGGTCCCTGGGGCGTGGCAGTGGACGCCTCCGGCAATCTGTTCATTGCAGATGAGTATAACAGCGTCATCCGCAAGGTGGGAACCAACGGGATTATCACCACGGTGGCGGGCAACGGGACATGGGGCTACTCCGGCGACGGCGGCCCGGCGATCGATGGGGAATTGAACCTTCCCTGTGGCGTGGCAGTGGACGCCTCCGGCAACCTGTTCATTGCGGATACGTCTAACAACCGCATCCGCGAGGTGGGAACCGACGGGATTATCACCACGGTGGTGGGCAACGAGACATACGGCTACTCCGGCGACGGCGGCCCGGCGACCAATGCGATGTTGTGGGGTCCCAGTGCCGTGGCAGTGGACGCTTCCGGCAACCTTTTCATTGCGGATGCGGGTAACCAGCGCATCCGCAAGGTGGGAACCGACGGGATTATCACCACGCTGGCGGGCAACGGGGCATGGGGCTACTCTGGCGACGGCGGCGCGGCGACCAATGCGGAGCTGAACGGTCCCGAGGGTGTGGCCGTGGACGCTTTCGGCAACCTGTTCATTGCGGATGAGGGTAACAGCCTCATCCGGGAAGTGGTCTTCCCAGGACCAACGCTGGTCTTGCCGAATGTGAGCGGCGCGAATGCCGGAGAGTATGACGTGGTGGTCTCAAGCCCGTATGGAAGCGTCACCAGCAGCGTCGTCACGTTGGTCGTCGCGCTAAATCCACTGAACGCCCTCAGTGTTGGAGGGCGGGAACTGCAACTGCGATTTCATGGTGCCGCGGGCAAGTCCTACGTTCTGCTCTCGGCGGCCAGTCTTGCCCCGCCAGTCGCCTGGCGTCCAGTCATCACCAACGCCGCGGACACGAGCGGCAACTGGACCTTCACCGTTACCAACGTCCTTTCCACCAACGCCGTGTTCTACAGAATGTCCACCGCTGGTCAATGATCGTGATGACACGGAGGAGCCGGGACCGGCGGTCATCATCGGCGAAAACCTTGACCAGCCGGCGAGCGGGCCGCGTCTGAAGAAGAACGAAGACCCGGATCAAACTGGGGATCACAAACTATGAAAACACGCATCAAGAACATGAAAATGAACCTCATCCTCTTGGTTGCCGGGATGTTCCTGGCGGCCACGAGTAGCGCCCTGGCCACCGTGCGCTATGTGAACCCCAACAACGCCAACCCCACGCCGCCCTACACCAACTGGGCCACCGCCGCCACGGACATTCAGGACGCGGTGGATGCCGCGGGGGCGGGTGACCAGATTGTGGTGACCAACGGGGTTTACGGCCCTGTCACCGTGAACACACCGCTGACGTTGCAAAGCGTCAACGGCCCGGACTTCACGGTGATCGATGGCTCTGACATATTCGACCCAGCGTGGCAGTGTGTTTACCTCGCCACCAAAGCGGTGCTGGTGGGCTTCACCTTGGCCAATGGTGCTACCGAAGGCAACGGCGGAGGGGTGTATTGCGAATCCACCAACGCCGTGCTGACCAATTGCGTGCTGACCGGCAACTCGGCAACCTATTCGGGCGGTGGTGCCTATGGCGCCACGCTTAACAACTGCACGTTGACCGGCAACTGGGCACGGTTTGGGTTCGGCGGCGGGGCGGAGAGCAGCATTCTCAACAACTGCACGTTGACCGGCAACTCGGCTGAGGAGGGCGGCGGGGCCGATTCCTGCACGCTGAACAATTGCACGTTGACCGGCAACTCGGCCAACGGTCACTATGCTGTCGGTCTTGGCGGCGGGGCCTGTGGCTGCACGCTGAACAACTGCACGTTGACCGGCAACTCGGCGCCGGGTGGTTCTGGCGGCGGGGCTGGCAGTTGCACACTCAACAACTGCATCGTCTATTTCAACTCGGACAACTATGACTCTTCCAGCACGCTCAACTACTGTTGCACGACGCCCCTGCCCACCAACGGGGTCGGCAACCTCAGTGCCGACCCGCAACTGGCCAGCGCGTGGTATCTCAGCGCCGAATCCCCCTGCATCGGGGCGGGCAGCGCGGCCTACGCCTCCGGCACCGACATTGATGTTGAGCCTTGGGCCAACCCACCGTCCATCGGCTGTGAGGAATACCACGCCGGAGCGGTGACGGGACCCTTAACGGTGAGCCTGACGTCCACCCTGACGCTCGTTTCGCCAGGCATCGCCGTGGGTTTGACGGGGTCCATCGCCGGACGTACCGACCTGAGCGTGTGGGAGTTTGGCGATGGTGACGTGGAGGTCAACGAGCCTTATACGTCACACACCTGGACGGCGCCGGGGAAGTATCTTGTGTCGTTGTGGGCCTTCAGCGGCAGTTATCCGGCAGGGGTGAGCGCGACCCTGACAATTCATGTGGAGGAGCACCCGGTGCAATATGTGGCCGTGGGCAGCGCCAATCCGGTCGCACCCTACCTGTCCTGGGCGACGGCAGCCACGAGCATTCAGGATGCGGTGGATGGGGCGCCACCGGGCGGCACAATTTTGGTGACCAACGGGATCTACGCCCCCGTCACAGTGAACACACCGCTGACGTTGCAAAGCGTCAACGGCCCGGACTTCACGGTGATCAGTGGCGCGAACGAAGGGGGGATGATCAGCGAACAGCTTTGGGACGCCGATGACTTGCCGGACGGCTGCATGAGACGAGGGAGGGCCACCGGCGCTGCGATGCCCCTTTGCTGGTCTCACGCCGAATATGTTTCCCTGGTCCGCAGCCGCCACGACGGCGTCTGCTTTGATCGCATCGAGCCGGCCTTCCAACGCTATGTGGCACACCCGGTAGAGAGCCGCCACGAGATTTGGACTCTTCGCCATCCGTTGCGCCGTGTGCCGCGGGGAAAAATCCTCAGGATAATCCTCGCGGCGGAGGCAACCATCGTATGGTCAACGGATGGTTGGGTGCGCACAAACAAGTCGGAAACCACCCACGAGAGCGGGCTTCACCTCTGGTTTGCAGATTTCCCGACCGCCGAGTGGCCACACGGTTCAGTGCTGACATTCACGTGCTTTTGGAAGAGCGATCACCGGTGGCAGGGCCACAACTGGCAAGTGAGCATCCTATGAATAAACATAAACCCACACCGGCCCATCGGCGGTTCTAAGCGCATGAGCAACAATCTTCCGGTGATTTATCTGGCGCGTCACGGCGAGACCGCCTGGAGCCTCACTGGCCAGCATACGGGGCATACTGATCTCCCGCTCACCGAGCGTGGCGAACGCAACGCCCGACGGCTCGGGCAAAGGCTGGCGGGCCTGGTCTTCGCGAAGGTCTTCACCAGTCCGTTGCGGCGCGCAGCCCGCACCTGCGAACTGGCCGGCTTCGGGGCCATCGCCGAGACGGATGCCGATCTGGTCGAATGGGATTACGGCGATTACGAAGGCCTTCGAACGGCGCAGGTTCATGCGAAACATCCCGACTGGCAATTATTCCGCGACGGCTGCCCCGGCGGCGAATTCCCGGGCCAGGTTGGTGAGCGAGCCGATCGCGTTGTGAGCCGCCTGCGAGAAATCGAAGGCCACACGTTGATTTTTTCGAGCGGGCATTTTCTGCGAGTGCTCGCCGCCCGCTGGCTCGGACTCGGGCCGGATGCCGGAAGATTCTTCATGCTAAAAACGGCCGGCCTGAGCGCGCTTGGCTATGAGAATAACCTGTCCCTGCCGGTAATCCAGTTGTGGGACGATGCCGCCTGCGTGGGCGACTGAAACGATCCAAAACCAAGAATAGGCATGAGGAAGCTCGCCATGAACGTCCTGGTGATCGATATAGGCGGAACTCACGTCAAGGTCCTCGCCACTGGTCGGGTCGCCGACCGCGAGTTCGTTTCGGGCCAAACGTTGACACCCAAGCGGATGGTTTCCGGCGTTCGCAAGCTCGTGGCCGGCTGGAAGTATGACGTCATCTCGATCGGTTATCCGGGGCCTGTGCTTCGCGGCCGCCCGATTGCAGAACCATGGAATCTCGGAAAAGGCTGGGTCGGCTTCAATTTCGAGGCGGCATTCGAACGCCCGGTGAGAGTGGTGAACGACGCCGCCATGCAGGCCTTGGGAAGTTACCAGAGCGGCAAGATGCTCTTTCTGGGTCTGGGCACCGGCCTTGGCTCCGCCCTGGTAGTTAACGGCATTGTTGAGCCAATGGAACTGGGACACCTGCCTTACAGGAAGGCCACCTTCGAGGACTACGTTGGCGTTCGAGGGCTGGAGAACCACGGCAAAAAGAAATGGCGGCGCTATGTCGCCGATGTAGTGGCACATCTGATCGCCGCTCTTGAACCCGAGGATGTGGTCCTGGGCGGCGGCAACGTTCACAAACTGAAAATGCTGCCGCCCGGTTGCCGCGCGGGTGATAACACCAACGCCTTCCGAGGCGGGTTTCGCCTGTGGGAAGGGGCCAAGCGCTCCACCCGCGCCAAATCACGCCCTGCCAGGGGCGCAAGGAAGAATAATTTGATGTCGCAAGGGAGAACCGATTCACGAACATGAAAGCAGCCATCACCCCTCTCACCCGGCTCGCGGCCTGGAAATCACTGGCCGCGCACAGCAAACAAATCAAGGTGAAAGGAATACCATGAAAACGCTCGGTTTCAATCAGCCGCTTTATATTCTGCCGTTCGATCACCGCGGCTCGTTCGAGACGAATATGTTCGGCTGGCACGGCGATTTGAACGCCGCGCAGACCGCCGAGATTGCCGCCGCCAAGCAGGTGATTTACGACGGCTTCAAATCCGCCGTTGCCAGTGGCGTGCCGAAGGAGAAGGCGGGCATCCTCGCGGATGAACAATTTGGCGCCGCGCTCCTGCGCGACGCAAAAGCAAACGGCTTCAAGACCGCTTGCCCCGCGGAGAAATCCGGCCAGGAGGAGTCCGACTTTGAGTACGGCGCGGATTTTGCGCAACACATCGAGAGCTTTCAGCCAACGTTTTGCAAGGTGCTCGTGCGTTACAATCCGGAGGCCGACGCGGTTTTGAACCGGCGGCAAGCGGGACGACTAAAGGCATTATCCGACTATCTGCGCAGCCAAAGTCAGAGCCGGTTCATGTTTGAGTCGCTTGTGCCCGCGGAGAAAGCGCAACTGGACCGGTTGAACGGTGACGAAACCGCGGTGCAGGAGATAGCGCGCCGCTATGCCGGGTTTGTGAGGATCTTCGAGAGCGCGCGCATACACGAAACCAATCCTTGAACCGGATGATCGAGCAGCTCAAGCCGGCCTGTGACCTGGAGGCGGATGGCGGAATTGACCCGGAAACCGCTCCATTGACCGTGGCTGCCGGGGCCAACGTCCTGGTGGCTGGAACCTCGATTTTCGGGGATAGCCAAGGAATAGCCGCAGCCATGAAGCGGCTGCAGACCGCCGCGAACACCGCGGTGAATCAGGCAGAAAATTAGAAAGAGCCGATTATGAAAGAGAAGACAGCCATGCAACTTGGAATGATTGGGCTGGGCCGGATGGGCGCCAACATGGTGCGCCGGCTCATCAATGACGGCCATCAATGTGTCGTCTTCGACCGTTCACCCGAGGCGGTGAAGGAACTGGTCAAGGACCAGGCCACCGGCACCGCCTCGCTGGCCGATTTGGTGAAGAAGCTCGCCAAGCCGCGAGCGGTCTGGCTGATGGTTCCGGCGGCTGCGGTGGACAAGTCGATTGGCGATTTGGTGCCGCTACTGGAGGCTGGGGACATCCTCATTGACGGAGGCAATTCCTACTATGTGGATGACATCCGCCGCGCGCGGGAACTGGCCTCAGGAGGAATTCATTATGTGGACGTCGGCACCAGCGGCGGTGTTTGGGGTCTGGAGCGCGGCTACTGCATGATGATCGGCGGGGAAACGGACGTGGTGCGGCGCCTGGATCCCATCTTCGCCACGCTGGCGCCCGGCCTCGGCAACCTCGCGCCCACGCCGGGACGGGAGCACCTTGGCGGGACCGCCGAACAAGGCTATCTGCATTGCGGTCCGAATGGCGCCGGTCACTTCGTCAAAATGGTCCACAACGGCATCGAGTACGGCATCATGGCCGCCTACGCCGAGGGTTTGGGCGTTTTGAAAGCCGCCAACATCGGCAAACAGCAACGCGAAGCCGACGCCGAAACGACGCCCTTGCGCGACCCAGGACGTTATCAATACGACCTCAACCTAGCCGACGTCACCGAAGTATGGAGGCGCGGGAGTGTCATCGCCTCGTGGCTGCTGGACCTGACGGCCACCGCGCTGGCTGCTGACCCGAAGCTCTCGAAATTCACCGGCCGGGTCTCCGATTCGGGCGAGGGCCGCTGGACGATCAAGGCGGCCATCGATGAAGGGGTGCCGGTGCCGGTGTTGACGACCGCGCTCTATGAACGCTTCGCCTCGCGCGGCGAGGCCGATTACCAGGACAAACTGCTCTCGGCCATGCGCTTTGGTTTTGGCGGGCACCTGGAGAAAGCGACAGATAAAAAGCTATGACTCACAACAACTCTGCTCATTCGGACACCCTGGTATTCTTCGGGGCGACCGGCGACCTGGCCCACAAGAAGATCTTCCCGGCGCTGCAGGCGATGGTGAAACGCGGCACCCTCAATGTGCCGGTTATCGGCACGGCCAGGGGAGGCTGGAACCTGGACCGCCTCAAAGCCCGGGCCAAAGACAGCTTGGAGAAGCACGGCGGATTGGATGCGGAGGCCTTCGACAAATTGTGCGGCTTGCTGAGGTTCGTTGACGGCGACTACAACGATCCAGCGACGTTTCAGTCCCTTTGCCGGCAGCTCGGTTCCGCGCAGTTGCCGGCCTATTACCTTGCCATTCCGCCCGCTGCATTCGGTGCCGTCGTGGAGCAACTCTCCCGGATTGGTTGCACCCGCGACGCCAGGGTTATCATCGAAAAGCCCTTCGGTCGGGACTTGCCCTCAGCGCGTGCCCTCAACCAAATCCTACTCCAAACGTTCGACGAGAAAACGATCTTCCGCATCGACCATTATCTGGGCAAACAGCCGGTTCACAGCATGCTGTTCTTCCGCTTCGCCAATGCCGTCCTCGAGCCGTTTTGGAACCGTTCCCATGTCGAGAGCGTGCAGATCACCATGGCGGAGGATTTCGGCGTGCAGGGTCGGGGTTCGTTCTACGAGCAGGTCGGCACCGTCCGTGACGTGGTGCAGAACCACCTGTTCCAAGTGCTCGCCAATCTGGCGATGGAACCGCCTGTCCGCACCGATAGCGAGTCCATCCGGGACGAAAAGGTGAAGGTCCTTAAGGCCATATCGCCAATCGATCCGAAGAACCTGGTGCGTGGCCAGTTCCGGGGCTACCGCACGGAACCGGGCGTGGCGCCGGATTCTAAAGTCGAAACGTTCGCCGCGCTCAAACTGCACATCGATTCCTGGCGTTGGCGCGGAGTCCCTTTCTATATCCGCGCAGGAAAATGCCTCCCTGTCACTTGCACCGAGATTCTGGTGCGCCTGCGTCAGCCGCCCACGATGTTCAAACACTACGACCTGGAATCAAATTATGTCCGGCTGCGGATCAGCCCGGACGTTGTCCTGGCCTTCGGCTTCAATGTTACTTCGCCTGTGGAGGAATCGCAGAGCCTGTTGTCGGAACTGCTGGCGAGCCGCCATCCCTGTGCTCTGGAGATGGACGCCTACGAACGGGTGCTCAGCGACGCCATGGCTGGAGATGCCACGTTGTTTGCCCGCGAGGATTATGTCGAGGAGGCGTGGCGCATCGTTGACCCGGTGCTCAAGGCCGGCACGCCGCTCCATGAATACGCACCGAAGACTTGGGGGCCGACCGAGGTCCAATCGGTCACGCCCCCGGGTGGATGGTCCAACCCGGTCGTGACCGGTTGAGTTTTCTCCCATGACGAAAGGAAACTTATGCGCATCGGAATCGCCACCGATCACGGTGGATTTGAGTTGAAGGAAAAGTTGGCAACCCGACTGCGCAACGCGGGCCATGACGTAGCCGATTTCGGTGCTCGCGAACCGACGCCGGACGATGATTATCCCGATTTCGTTATCCCTCTGGGCCAGGCGGTGGCGTCTGGAAATTTGGATCGCGGCGTGGCGGTTTGTGGCAGCGGCGTCGGCGCCTCCGTTTGTTTAAACAAAATCAAAGGCGTTCGCGCATGTCTGATCGAAGATCACTTCTCGGCCAGGCAAGGGGTCGAGGACCAACAAGCATAAGACATAAGGAAAGGAATCTGTATGGTGAATGACAAAATGGTTCAACTGGCGATCAACACAATCCGCACCCTTTCGATGGATGCGGTCCAGGCGGCCAAATCCGGCCATCCCGGCACGCCCATGGCGCTGGCCCCCCTGGTTTATACGATTTGGAACCGGGTCCTGTGCTTTGACCCGCAGGACCCGATCTGGCCGAACCGCGACCGGTTTGTCCTGTCGAACGGTCACGCTTCCATGTTGCTCTGGTCTATCCTCCACCTCACCGGCGTCCAGGCGGTGAACGCCGATTATGAAGAACTCGGCCAGCCTTCGGTGACACTCGATGACATCCGCCGGTTTCGGCAATTGGACAGCAAGGCGCCAGGGCACCCGGAATATCACTGGGTATCGGGCGTTGAAACCACCACCGGCCCGCTCGGCCAGGGAGTTGCCACCAGCGTCGGCATGGCTATTGCCCAAAAATGGCTCGCCAGCCGTTACAACAAACCCGGGCACGACATTTTCGATTACGACATTTACGCCGTGTGCGGCGACGGCTGCATGATGGAAGGTGTCGCCTCCGAAGCGGCCTCGCTGGCGGGCCACCTCGGCCTCGACAACCTCTGTTGGGTCTGGGACAACAATCACATCACCATCGAGGGCAACACGCGCATTACCTTCACGGAAGACGTGGCCGCGCGGTTTCTGGCCTACGATTGGAACGTCCTGCGCGTGGGCGATGCCAATGACCTCGAGCGCATCGAGCACGCGCTGGTTACATTCCGCCAGACCAAGGGCCGGCCCACGTTCATCGTCCTGGACAGCCATATCGGTTACGGCTCCCCGCACAAGCAGGACACGGCGGAAGCGCACGGCGAGCCGCTCGGTGACGATGAAATCCGGCTGGTCAAGCGTTTCTACGGCTGGCCCGAAGAGGCAAAGTTTCTCGTCCCGGACGGCGTCTATGAACACTTCAAGGCCGGAATCGGGCGGCGTGGAGGCGAGGCCAGGAGAAAATGGATGGAATTGTTCGCTGCCTATCGAGCCAGCAACCCCTCGCTGGCGGCTGAGGTTGACCAAATGCAACGCAGGGAACTGCCGGCGGGCTGGGAGCACAACCTGCCTGTCTTTCCGGCCGACCCGAAAGGTCTCGCCGGGCGCGATGCCTCGGGCAAGGTCTTGAATGTCCTGGCGCAAAACATCCCTTGGCTCCTGGGCGGTTCAGCCGATCTCGGTCCCTCGAACAAAACGACCTTGACCTTCGAGGGCGCGGGTCAGCTTCAGGCCGGCAGTCCCGGAGGCAGGAACGCACATTTTGGCATACGTGAACACGCCATGGGCACCATCGTCAACGGGCTCTCGCTCTCGAAGCTGCGGGCGTTCGGTGCGACCTTCTTCATTTTCAGTGACTACGCGCGGCCCGCCATCCGGCTCTCGGCATTAATGGAGTTGCCCGCCATTTTCATCTTCACTCACGATGCGATGGGCGACGGGGAAGACGGCCCGACGCATCAGCCCGTCGAGCAACTGCTGTCGCTACGCGCCATTCCCGGACTGGTCACGATACGACCGGGAGACGCCAACGAGGTCGTCGAGGCCTATCGTTATGTCATGCAATTGCGCCATCAACCCGCCGCGCTGGTCCTGTCGCGCCAGCCCCTGCCAACCCTGGACCGGACCAGGTATGCGCCAGCCTCTGGTGTCGCGCGGGGCGCTTATGTGCTCGCTGATGCGCCCGGCTCGGACCCGGAAGTCATCCTCATCGCCACCGGCAGTGAATTGGGTCTTGCGGTCAAGGCTCACGAAAAGTTGCTCGCCGAAGGGGTTCGTTCGCGGGTGGTTTCGATGCCCTCCTGGGACATCTTCGAACATCAGACGCCGGACTATCGCGACCGCGTGTTGCCGCCGCAGGTCAAGGCGCGTGTGGCGGTCGAGCAGGCCTCGACTCTCGGCTGGGAGCGCTATGTTGGCGCCCAAGGCCAAGTCATTGGCATGACGACCTTTGGCGCCTCCGCCCCGCTCAAGGAACTTCAAAAGAAGTTCGGCTTCGAGCCGGAGCGGATCGTCGCTGCTGCCAGAGAACTCCTGGGCAGGGATTCTTGATTTATGAATGAAACCACTCAATTCCTGGTGAGTCATGGGCCGCCGCTGGTATTCGCCGCGGTGTTTTTGGACCAAATTGGGTTGCCGCTGCCTGTCATACCCTGGTCGCTGGCGGCCGGCGCGCTTTTTACGGCCGGGAAGTTCAGTCCGTTTTGGAGGCTCGGGCTTACCGTGCTGGCCTGCTTGATCGCGGACACGTTATGGTTTTACCTCGGGCGATACCGCGGCCATCGTGTGTTGGGCTTGCTTTGCCGCATTTCCTTGGAACCGGACTCCTGCGTGCGTCGCACGCAGAATCTCTATACCCGCTACGGCCTGCAAGGGGTGGTATTGGCAAAATTCGTGCCCGGGTTGAGCACTGTAGTTCCCCCTCTGGCGGGGATGTCCGGCGTCAAGTCCGGGCGATTTCTCCTGGCTGACGGGGCCGGTTCGCTGCTTTACGGAGGCTGCTTCATTTTCCTCGGCTATCTGTTCTGCAACCAGATACAAGTGATTGCCGCTGCCTTGGTCGAGATCCACGTTGACCAGCTTTATGGCGATTTCCAACGGCCGGACCATGCCGCCGCGGTTCTAGCTATGCGCTTCGCATTCTTTGACTCCGCCAACGGCGTTCCGGGAAGCGCCCTTCTGCAAAAGGGATACTCGCGCGACATCCCGCTCAAGGCGCCGACGGCCGCCGCGCTCATCGAAGGCTGGAATGAGGCCCTGGCCCAGACTCTCGACTCCGCCCGGCTGGACTTTGGGCGGGCTGGCGCCAGTCCCCCGAAGCCAGGAGGCTGAGCAGTTACCTTTTACGAAACCTATGGCCAAGCCTGTAATCTGGACGGTGGATGACGACCCGGACGTGTTGCGAGCCGTCGAGCGCGACCTGCGCCGGCACTATGGCGATCGTTACCGGGTGATTTCAGCGGATTCCGGGGCCTCCGCCCTCGAAGCCGTAAAGCAGTTGAAGCTCCGAAACGAGACGGTGGCCCTTTTCCTCGTGGACCAAAGAATGCCGTTCATGTCCGGCGTCGAGTTCCTGGAAAAGGCGCTCGAGCTCTACCCAGAGGCCAAACGCGCGTTGTTGACGGCTTACACGGACACGGACGCAGCCATTCGCGCCATCAACAGCGTGCATATCGACCATTACCTGATGAAACCCTGGGACCCGCCCGAGGAGCGTCTCTATGGTGTGGTCGATGATTTGCTGGATGATTGGCAGGCCTCCTACCATCCCGCCTTTGAAGGCGTGCGCGTCATTGGGCATCGCTGGTCGCCTCAATCAAGCGAGATCCGCGATTTTCTTGGACGCAACTTTGTGCCGCATCAGTGGCTCAACGTCGAGACGGACGAGGCCGCCAAGCAGCTTCTCGCCACCACGGGCGCCCCGCTCTCGTCATTGCCGGTCGTTGTATTTGCTGACGGTTCCTTCCTGGGAAACCCGCCTATCGCCGAGGTCGCCCGCAAGCTGGGACTGCGGACCAAAGCGGAGTTTCCCTTCTACGATTTAGTCGTTGTCGGCGCGGGTCCTGCCGGCCTGGCGGCGGCGGTTTACGGAGCTGCGGATGGCTTGCATACTTTGCTCGTCGAACGGGACGCGCCCGGCGGGCAGGCGGGCCGGAGTTCGCGCATTGAAAACTATCTCGGCTTCCCGGTGGGGCTCAGCGGCTCGGACCTGGCGCGGCGCGCGGTGGCCCAAGCGCGGCGCTTTGGCGTGGAACTGCTCGCGCCGCAGGAGGCCAGGGGAGTCCGCATCGAAGGCCCGTCGCGCCTACTCAAGCTGGCGGACGGAGCGGAGATTGGCTGCCGCGCGCTGCTCATTGCCACAGGCATCGCCTTCAGAAAGCTGGACGTGCCCGGACTGGAAAAACTCAACGGCGCGGGGGTTTATTACTATGCGCCCATGTCCGAGGCCTTCTCCTATCGGGACGGTGATATTTACATCGTCGGCGGGGCGAACTCGGCAGGCCAGGCCGCCATGTATTTTTCCAAATTTGCCCGGCGGGTCACGATGTTGGTGCGGGGCAAGTCCTTATCCGACAGCATGTCGCAATACCTGGAAACCCAGATCGCCGCCACGAAGAACATCGCGGTGAAATTCAACTCGAGTGTCGTCGCGGTCGAGGGCGCGAACCGATGCGAGACGATTACCACCCTGGACAGCCAGAGCGGCGCGAAAGAGACGGTGCCTGCCAGCGCCCTGCTGATCTACGCGGGCGCCATTCCGCGCACCGATTGGCTGGACGGTTTGGTCGAGCGCGATGCCCAGGGCTACCTGATTTCCGGCCAGCACCTGATGCGAGATGGCCGGCGCCCGACCGGATGGACCGCCGATCGCGATCCGTTCTATCTTGAAACGAACGTTCCAGGCATCTTTGTTGCCGGCGATGTCCGGCACCGGTCTGCCAAGGGTGTCACCTCAGGCGTTGGGGAGGGCGCCATGGCGGTGAAACTCGTCCATGAGTACCTTGGCCTCCTCGCCTAGTTTTATGGATCAAACCACTCTCCAGCAATTACGTCCCACTCCTTTGTTCGCGGGGCTGACCGACGCGCAGTTGGGATGCATCCCCCCGGGTGAAGTCAATGAAGCGCCGGCCGGAACGGTGCTGGCTGCCGAAGGGGAACGGACCGGGTTTTTCTATGTCATCCTGTCGGGCGAAGTGCGTGTGACGCGCATTTACGATCGCCAGGAAATCCTGTTGGGGGTCAGTAAACCCGGCAATCATATGGGCGAGATCCCGCTGCTGCTGGATGTGCCTTGGGCCGCGGCCGCCCGGGTGTCCAAGCCGGCTAGAATCTTTCGGCTCCCCGAGGAGAGTTTTTGGCTGATGTTAAGCGCCTGCCAGGCGGTCGCCCGGGAGATCTTCCGCACGGCGGCCAACCGGATTTACAACGTTGTAGGCTACTCCCAACAGCGGGAAAAACTCGTTTCCCTTGGCACCATGGCGGCGGGCCTGGCCCACGAACTCAATAATCCGGCGGCGGCGGCACGCCGGGCGGCGGCGCATTTGCAGGAGACCACCGACCAAGTGCAAGCGTTCCTCTGCCCATTGACCAAAGCCCTCAAGCCTGAGCACTGGCAGCCTCTTCTGGCTGCCTCGGAGGAGGCTTTGGAACGTCTGGCAGCGGCCCCCTCGCTCGGCGACCTCGAGCGTAGCGACCGCGCGGAAGCCGTCGCCCACTGGCTCGAAAGCCGCGGCGTCCCCGCCGCATGGGAGCTCGCTCCCACCTTCGTCCAGGCCGGTTTGGATTTGGCCTGGCTCGAGGCGGTCACGGCCCGGCTTCCCGCCCCCAGCCACGCTCAGGCCCTCGGCTGGCTGGAGGCGCGCGTGAATCTGAAATCACTGGTGGGCCAGATCGAGCAGAGCACCCGCCGGATTGCGGACCTGGTCAAAGCCGTAAAATCCTACTCTTACATGGATCAGTCCCCGATGCAGGAGATAGATGTCCATGAAGGTATTGAGAACACCCTGACCATGCTGGGCCACAAATTGAAGAACGTCACCCTGGTTCGGGCCTTTGACCTCTTGGCGCCGCGCATCATGGCCTACGGCAGCGAACTCAACCAGGTGTGGACCAATCTCATCGATAACGCCATCGACGCGGTCAAGGGCGCCGGCAAGATTTGCATCGGAACCTGCCGCGAAGACAACCAGTTGGTGGTGGAGATCGTGGACAATGGTCCCGGGATTCCCCCCGAGGTCCAGTCGCACTTGTTCGAGCCTTTTTTCACCACCAAAGCCGTCGGTTCCGGCACCGGCCTGGGGCTGATCATCAGCAACCGCATCGTGGCCGACCGCCATGGCGGCGAGATTGAATTCGAATCTCGCCCCGGCGAAACCCGTTTCAAGGTCCGGCTTCCCGTCAGGCGCGAGCAACCGACCGGGGTCCGGCCGGGGGCTCTCCGTTTCGGGGCGGAAAGCGACCCGGCTGGTTCATGAGCCTCCCCTGGAAACCGGCCAGGCTGACGCTCACGCCTTGCCAGAAGAGGGACGAATGTCTCCAATTGGAGACATCGGGGGTCCCCCCATTTTGTGAATGAACCGTTCACGAAAGAGAGCCTTGGCCGGCTGGCGCGTTATCGACTGGTTCGGCAAGACGCATATCGAGAAGCCAGGCCTCCTGCTGGCGTTGCAGATCGCAGGACATGCGCCTCGTTCACGCCTCGTTGGGCGGCAAAATCCCGGCGGCATCTTGCCACCTTTATTTATTTCCACCGCCTTAATCCGATTCCCCAGTAGCCGGCATTCGCCAAGCCCACGCTGCCCGAGGCGACGGATGTCACCTCCAGCTTGACGCAGTGCTTTTGCCGATCGTTCAGCAGGCCGGTGTCGGCGGCGGTTGCCGCCGATAAACTTCCCCGGGAGGACCCCGGCGTCACCAAGGTCCACCTCGTGATTGGGTCGTTGAGCTCCTCAAACGAAGGGTTCCGGATCAACTGGGCATACAGCCCGCCTTCGAGCTGATAGTTGAATTCTTCTATTTGCCGGCCGCGGCAAATCGGTGCGACGGCCGCTCCCGGCCGGGAGACGTCAATCGTGCAGGTTGGGTCAGCCGTTTGCGCGCGAAGGGCAACCGCCGCGGCAGACCGGGCACTAAGAACCAGAGGCGCACGACGGAGCGTGCGCCCTCGAGCCCGCTTGCTGGGAGCGTTCATGTGAGTTGGTGGTTAGATTATTCAGGCAGGTGAGCGAGCCGGCGGCGGGGTGGTTTTGCCGGCTTTGGTGCCAGGAGGGCAGGTTCGCGGCTCGCGTGAGACGCTATTTGGACGTGGGGAACACCTCATTAATCAGTGTCACGGTGTGGTCCACCAGTATCTGGCCGCCTTCCGGTCCAACCTCATTGCTCTGTATCACGGCGCTGTAACCGCCGCCGCTAACAGCCTTTTCCGTCGGCAAATACGTGCCGCTGCCCACAAGCTGTACGACAAATGTCTGTAATGCTCTGCTCCGCGCCTGGATCCGGATCCCATAATCGGCAAAAAGCTCGAATTGACTGGTACAGACGACCACATCCCCGAGCCGAAGCACGTGCAATTCCACGTCCCGTTTGGGATGCGGGTCGCTTTTCTGGCTTTCAAACCGATCCAGGACATGTTGGTTCCAGGTCATGCGGGTCAAAACATCGTCAGCCGACTTTGGGTCGGCAGCCATCTGTGCCGCGTATCGGTCGCGCTCTACTTTCGAAAACGCGTATTCCTCTTCCGTAACCAGCCGCATCGGCAAGGCCAGCGTGTCCACCTTGTGGACCAGTGGCACGTCCTGATACCGATCCTCGTTCACGGTTTCGTAGGTTTCCTCAACGGCGACGACGATTCGCCGGGCGATCTCTTCCAGGCCGCTGAGATGCCGCAATTTGATCATTCGTTCCTCAGCCGCCTTGCGATGCATGGGCCTGGGCGACTGGTCGCCCGCGGCGCCGATCCAGCCAAGCACGACGAGGTCAGGGCCAAAGCGCTGCCGCAATTTTTCGCGCACCGGGTGCCAGTAGTCGGCGTTCACGGATGATCGGGCCTCGACCAACTGCGCCGGGCAGGGAACGTCAATTGCCATCGCGATCAGTTTTCCGGGCCTGTCCCAGAAGAAGAGCACATTGAGATCGTGGTCTTCCATACCCTCGAGGTTCCTGAATCCCGGCAGTTGCGTTTCTCCATACATCCTCGCGGTTCCATCGCCGAACGCACCCGGAGTCGGGAGCTTCTGGGAGTAGACCGCTCTCCGGTTGTAGGCGACAGCGGCGTGGCTCAATCCCCACGTGGCGCTCCCGGGCCGGCGGCTGTTCCATGCCTTAACGATCGTCTCAGCCACACGCCGCACAAAGGAATGGTCGTATTCTTCGACCTGCACAACTCCGTCTTTGGGGATCGGATACCGGAATGAAGAGGTCAAGTCATTTTTCAGAACGGGAGCTGTATGCGTGTGGGTGGCGTTGAGGAAGAGTTTCTTGGCATCAAGTTCGGGTAATTGCTTAAGCACTTCCTGTCTGACCTTTCCAAGCAATTCGTCGGGAATGCCGACTAGGTCGCAGGAAACCATGATAGCCAGATCGAGCGAACGGTTTCCTTCCCTCGATTCCAGGGCCAGGACATTAGCTGTTAATGGTGTTTCGGCAGTCTTCGCTATCCGCAAGTTAAACTGCCCGTCGAGGGCGACCGGCAGTGCCGGGGTGATATCGACCGAGGCAGAGCCGATGTGCAATTCGGTTGCGCATACATTCATGGCCAATGACACGGCTATCGACAGGAGTCCGGGTGCGAGGCTCCTGAAAGGGCGGATATGGGCGCGCAATGGAACAATTTGTGAGAACGGTGCAGACCAGTGATTGGGCGGGTTCTGTTTCATCGTGTTCGTGATGCCTTTCGGGTCGCCATAGATCATCGGCAGAGGCGTCGCATATGCCGATGATTAATGGCGAAGCAACCGACAGTGGTCAATCACAATTCCGAGGGGTTTCTCGAGCGAATGGGATGTCGGACAGAATCATTGCCAACCTCAGGTTGCTTGGAGCGATGGTCAACTCCCGAAGGTCTCCGAACATTGCCGGGTCAGCGCGTGGCAAGAGCCGGAACGGTTCAGGGAAGTATTTCCCTTGTCCCAAGCCTCCGGCCCGGGTATCTGGTCTGGGCTCGTCGGGCGCGACGCGACTGCTTGGGTATCCGCTCCAAACTCCCTTCCGAGCCGTGACCTTTTGGCAGTTCAAAGCGGCGACGCCGCGCCTGCGGGCGATCCCCTTTGAACGGGTGCTGCCGTTGGACGCCGCCCGACCCGATCACGCCGACTGGCGCAAGTAGCATGCCCTGGCCCGCGTGCTGTCGGTCACTGGTGCCAAGTTCATGAAGCGGAACCTCGGCGTGAGGGGCGGCAGGGCAATCGACCTGATGATCGATTCAAACCAACTGGACTTTAAAGCGGCGGTCGCTTGGCTGGCCGAGCACTTTCCCGGCGCGCTGCCGCCCGAACCGGCGACGTCCCCGCCGCCTGCCGTCCCGTTGCGACTTGCGCCCCCGGCGGCAGGCCAACTCGCGCGGTTCCGCGACTACCTGGTGGGCCCGCCGGACCTGCCCGAGTCCGCCCAGGCCAAGCACCGCCACTACATCGCCCGGACGCGCCCCCGAGTTGCGCAAGGCGTTGAACGTGGTTACCCCTGCGCACAGGAGCGGCGCAGCCTCGGCGGGCGACAGTCCGTCGGGAAATCGCGCCACCGCGCTGACCGGGGCAACCATGTACTCGCCGTAGCCCCCGTCGAAGAAGATGCCGGCATTATTGACCAGGGCGTCGATCGACTTGAAGCGAAAAGGCGCCGTCGCGACGATCCTCGCGGCAGTTGCCGGCTCGCCGATGTGGCCGTCCACCAGAGCGACGTGATTGGAGGCCGCGACCTCGGTGGATTGGGTCACCTTCCGGGAATTGGCAACGACGTTGAAACCCCGCTCGACAAACCCCTTCACGATTCCCGCGCCGATCCCCTGCGAAGCTCCGGTCACGATGGCTGTCTTCCGCGGGCCGCTCATGGCAGCTCAAGCTGGTCAGAAATCCGCGTCCAGCACGATGCGGTAGCGGGCCTTGCCTGAGTCAAGCCGGGCGAAGGCCTCGTTGATCTTGCTCATCGGGAAGTGCTCGGTCTGCGGGGCGACATTGTGCCGGGAAGCAAAGTCCAGCATCGCCTCGATCGCCACCGGCGAGCCACTCGGCGAGCCGGAGACGCTCCGCTGCCCCATGATGAGCGAGAAGGCTGCGACCGGGATCGGTTCCAGCACGGCACCGACGACATGCAGCCGGCCGTTGGGCGCGAGCGTGCCGATCATTGCGTCCCAATCGAGCTTCGCGTTGACGGTGCTGATCAGGAGGTCGAAGCTGCCGCCGAGTTTCTTGATCGCCGCCGAGTCTTTGCTCGAGACGACGTGATGCGCCCCGAAACCTTTCGCTTCCTCGAACTTGTTCGCGCTGGACGTGAACGCCGTCACGTCGCAGCCGTAGGCGGCGGCGAACTTCACGGCCATGTGCCCCAACCCGCCGATGCCGATGATGCCCACCCGATCGGTCGGCTTGACGTACATGGTCAGCGGCGCGAAGACGGTGACGCCCCCGCACAGGAGCGGCCCGGCGTCGGCGAAGTTCAGCTTTTCCGCAAGCGGGATGGCCCAGGCCCAATGCGTGCGGAGGTGGGCTTTCACCGTGGTCTCACTGATGTTGACGTTGGCGCTGATTTCCTTGTTGCCCTTGCCGCGGGCCAGCAACGCCAGCACGTCCAACTCCCGGCCGGTCAGGGGTTCGCCGCTCACGCCGGTGAACCCCTGAGCCAGTGTGTCGTGGATGTCGCACGCTATGCGATTGCGCTCGGCCATCACTGCCGACTGGCGGCTTTGCGCGGAGAGGCGGGTTAACTGTATCGCCATCATCGCCTGATTGGCCAGGGCCTGGGCCAGTTCCACTTCTTCGGGCCGAAACCCGCGCTTTTGAGACATCCCCAGCGTCACTTTCGATTTCCTGCGCGCGGGTACTCATGACACCTGGTTGGCGTCGCCTCAATCAGCACCACTCCTGAAATCCAGACTTCTACGCGGCGCCGCTTTCCTCGATGAGCTTGAAGTTCATGAGATCGCCCAGGTCCCTCATCGGTTCCATGAAGTCGCCGTAGAAGACGACCCGGTGGAGCATGGCCATGGTGCCGGCATGGATTACGCCTCGGCCGTAGTTAAGGAACAGTTGCCTGGCATTGGGCACGCTCTGGGCAAACTGGGTGCGGCAGGCCATCGGGTTGGTGGTGGTTTCCAGGATTTTTCCCGGGGTAATGAGCAGCGTATCCAGGTTCACCAGTTTGGCGCAGGTCACTGCCTGGCCAACCCGGTGCTGCACCTGCAGGGCCACGCCGGCTTTGCTGTCGCATTGGCTGCGGATGGAGAAGGGCAGGCGCGGGCCTGCCGGCCCGTCCATCTTCGTGGCCGACGTGCAGTGAAAATGCAGCAGGGCATTCTTGGCGGTATCAATCACGGGGTCCGAAATGAAGCCCGGTGCGCGGAAGGCATAGGCAAAGAGCAGCATCGTCAGCGTGGAATCCATGTCGCCCTCGCATCCCCCGACGAAGCCGAGGTCGTTCAGTTTGCTGAACGTCAGGCAAGCGCGCGGGTCCCCCATGCAATGGCAACTGGTGATGGCCTGGGCCTTCTCCTGAATCATCAATTGCTTGACCGCCAGGAACAGCTTGGCCGCATCAATGATCTTCTCCCGGTTAGGCTCAACTATTTCTCTGGCCTGGGGGAGCCAGTATTCCTCCGCCTCGGCCTGGGCGGCGGCGGGGTCGATGTTCTTCCACATCTCCTTCACATGGGCGTCGGTGACGGAAATCAACTCAGCGCCGAACCGGTCCTTGATAAGTTCCGCCGAGCAGGCGGCGCTGGTGCCCAGGGGCGGCCCCCAGGCAATGATGCGCGTCTGTTTGAGCAAGGCCGGCACCCGCATGAGCGATACCGCCCGTTCGATCTCGCCCCAATCGCTGCTGGGCAGCAGCATCACCTTCTTGCCCTGCTTGCGCAACTGCGTAAAATACATCCAATCATGCCCGCTGTAGGGTTCTGAGAATAGGGCGGTCGGCAATCCCACGTCCACGATTTTGCTCAAGACCGGCGCCTCGCTGCCCTGGCCCGACATGTGAATGATCAGCACCGCGTCGGCCTCCTTGACTTTCTCCGCCAATTGGCCCGCGTCTGCCGGCGGAATCGTGTCTCCGCCCACGAACTGCACGTCGCCGAGCTTCTTCTCCAACTCGCTGAAGTATTGATTGAATTTGGCCAGTTCCTCGGTGGGGCGGGCGAGGTAGAAATCCCCCGTTCGCCCGGCGAAAATCTGGTGAATTTTCACAGGGCGCGGCCGGGGCAACTGGCCGGTATCCGATGCCAACAGGCGGTGGCTCAACAGCCCGGAGGCGAACAGCGCGCCGCCGGCGGCAGTGGTTCCGAGGAATTCTCTTCGATTGATCAGGTTATGTTTCATAGAATTGTTAAGCGTTTGCCTTTGCGCGGGCCGGGTGTTCCGGGGAATGAATGACGTTGATGCCGTAAAGCTGGCAGAAGGCCTCGACCATCCGCCGGTGGTCCCCGAGGGTGACCACCTGATGGAAGCCGAGCACATCGCGGCAATCCTCGACGCGGTCCATCTTGATCGCGACCGAAGTGCGGCAGCCGCCGGCCGGCGGGGTGTCGATGTTGTGGTCGACCGTGCCGGTATCCAGAATCAGCTCATTGGGGTTGCTGAAGCGAATGAGGGAAACGGTGGACCCAACCGGCCACAAGACCTGCACCGAAACGCCCAGGCCGGATTCGGAGTGGCTGCGCAAGATGTGAGGAGCGCGCGGCTGGTGAAAGCCGTTGATGCGGGTGGCCGAGACGCAGTGGGCGGCAACGAGCATGTTCCGGGCGGTTTCGGCCACGGGGTCATTCATGTAACCCGGGCGGTCGAGCAGGTAACTGGTGAGCATCAGGGAGGTGGCGCCGTGCAGGTCCGCCTCGCAGCCGCAAGTGACGCCCATGTCCTGGAATTCGGTCCAGGGCCGGCAAGGGGGAGTGGGGACCAATTTAGCGCTGACCATGCCCAGGCAGTCCATGGAGATGGCGTTGGCTTGCTCGTCGCACAGCAGGCGTTTGGCGGTCGTATAAGTGCGGGCCGAGTTGAGGAGGTCTTGCCAGGTAGGTTCCGCGACCCTTTTGGCGTGCTTGCGGAAGTCCGAGGCGACATCCTTGACTTCCTCATTGACGGGCATCTTGGCGAATAGCTCGTTGAACGTGTTGCGGGGGATGGCGCGCACGTTGATTCCGAGGCGATTGACGACGGTTTCGTAACGCTTGTCGCCTTGAATCCAGAGCATCCGCGTTTCCTCGAACATCCGTTTGGCGCGGACCATGCGCAGCCCATCTTCGACCGGCGGCCATTCGAGGGAGGAGACAACATAGACCCCGGGTTTGCGGGAGATGCCGGCGACGTGGCCGGTAAAAGAGGTGCCGATGGGGGCGAAAACGATGAGCGGGACGCCGGCTTCATTGGCGAGCTTGGTCACCCAGCCCCAGCAGTTCATGTGCTGCAGGATGACCAGGACGCCGTCGGGTTTGCGGGCCTGGATCGATTTGACAAAGGCGGTCATCCCGGCCTCGTCCTGGATAGGTTTGTCTTCCTCGTGGAGCTCGATGGCGAGCTTCTGGCAGGATTTGGCCAGGAGGTCGTGGTATTCTTTCTGGCGCTCATCGAGCTTGTAAGTGGAGCCGGGCCAGCCCAGCCAATAGGGGCGGGGCTGCTCCAGGATGGCCGCGTCCAGGCGCACCTTGGGACACGGGCGGAACCGGGTGGGGTCAACAAAATCCGGGTCCGCTTTCCGGGTTTTGGCCAGGGCGGGGAAGAGCTCGCCGCCCAGGGTCAGGCCGGCGACGGCGGTGGAAACGATTTGGAGACAGTGCCGCCGCGAGAGGCAGCACCCGCATTGGTGGGGAGTAATCATGGTGGGGTGAGGGTCTGATACGGATTTGCTTTTTTGCCGCGCCGCCCCTTCGTTGACCCTGCGCGGGTGAGGGAGAAGTTTGGTTTTCGCTCGCACTCATTCTGTCATGCCGTTCGCCGGATTCTACCGGGCACGAGGCAGGCGTCAACCAAAAATCGGTATTGAAAATGGGGCCGGTGCGGACACGGCGAGGCTGGGGTGGCAACCGACAGGGGGGAGTGGGGGGGGTGGTTATATTTGGTCATAATTGCTTAAAGGGGTGGGAGGGCGGGGGGAAAGGCTAAAGGCTGAAGGCTAAAGGCTAAAAG
>Ga0181524_10000874_pt1 | contig 35770 bp, 27 predicted proteins | sample PEATcosm2014_Bin_34_FD_119761 | JGI IMG/M metagenome (GOLD analysis project Ga0181524, IMG submission 119761) | Peatland microbial communities from MTU Mesocosm Facility, Houghton, MI, USA - PEATcosm2014_Bin05_60_metaG | ecosystem: Environmental > Terrestrial > Soil > Wetlands > Peat | place... | reverse complement strand
TGGAGCGCGGAGCGTCAGGCGTGGAGCGCGGAGCGTCAGGCGTGGAGCGCGGAGCGTCAGGCGTGGAGCGCGGAGCGTCAGGCGTGGAGCGCGGAGCGTCAGGCGTGGAGCGCGGAGCGTCAGGCGTGGAGCGTGGAGCGTCAGGCGTGGAGCGCGGAGCGTCAGGCGTGGAGCGCGGAGCGTGCGGCATAACGGCACGGCTGTGGTTTGGACATTTTGCACGCCAACGGCGTGCGGGCATATCAGCCCAGGGCACCGCCCTGGGAAAGCCGTCGCAAATCCCAACCCGCCCTGCAGGGGCGGGGGTATTCTCCGTGACCTGCGCCCTTGCAGGGCGCAAGAGCCGAGTAAGGCCGGCTTTCTCAGGGCGTTGCCCTGGGCTGATATGCTGCGCGCTTTCAGCGCGGGGTCCGCGGATGGCCACGGCGTAGCGCGAATGTCCAAACCCCAGTCTGCCCCGGAGGGGCAGCGGATAATAGCTCAGGGCAAGGCCCACCGGAGCGAAGCGCAGTCGGGCCGCCGCCCTGGGTGCCGGGCAAGGAGAAATCACCCCCCTCCCATGCGCTCCGAGCGCATGGGAGGGGGGAAGGGGGGTGGGTTTCCGTCCCTGCCCGGGGGCAGTGTCCAGATGCGCCCGCGGCACACACAGACGCCGCCCCCAAAGCGTCCAGCCCGCGAGCGAGGCGAGCCACATCGAAGCCCCGCAGGGGCGGCATGATAAAGGCATCATTGGTTGAACACTATCGTTGTGCGTTGGATGCCTTCTGCAACTGTTCAAGCTCCTGGGCTGTGGCTCGGCGCACGCAGCGGAAGCCGCAGTAATCGGTCGAAAAACAGGCATCGCTGTCGCCCGTCTTCTCGCCCTGGCGCGCGGTCGGAGTGCATTGGTCGGGGCTGGATTTCCAACTGCCCCCGCGAATGACCCGTTTGACGTCTTTGCCGGTATTGGGCGGGCCGGGCGGGTCTGCAGAAGGGCTCTCCTTATAGTAAGTGGAGCTATAGACGTCCTCGCACCATTCCGAGACGTTGCCGCAGAGGTCGTAAATGCCCCAGGCATTGGGTTTCTTCTGGCCGGCCGGGTGCGTCTTCTCTTCGGAGTTGCCGGCATACCAGGCAATTTGGCGCAGCTTGTCGGGGCGGCCCAGGCCGGCAGGCTCGTCACTCCCGGCGCGGCAGGCGTATTCCCACTCCGCCTCGGTGGGCAGACGGTAGCCGTTGGCGCTGTAGTCGCAATCCCAGTCCAGCGTCTTTTCGTTGTAGCACGGTTTGAGCCCCTCCGCCAGCGAGCGTTCGTTGCAGTATTGCTTGGCATCGCGCCAGCGCACCCGCTCGACCGGCTTGTTCGGATTGTCCTGCCAATGCGAGGGATTGGGCAACTGGACTTTGGCGAACATGCGGTGAGTCACCTCGAACTTGTCCATGAGGAACCCGCTCACCTTGACCTTGTGCGCCGGGGCCTCGTCCGGGGCGCCATGGTCGTTGCCCATCATGAATTGGCCCTCCGGCAAACACACCATCTCGATGCCCGACTTGGACACGATGCCCGCCGGATGGGCGGCCTCGGCCTTGGGCCCGCCCCGTGCCTCGCCGGACTTGGCTCCGTCGGGCGGGTTCGGGCCGGCCTTTTCGCAGCCGGCCAGCGCCAGCGCCGCCGCCGCCGCCATGAAGAAACGAGTCGTCGTCATCACTTTCAAGTACTGATGCCATGGTAAGCGGGGAAGAGCGTCACGACAACCTGAATCGATTTCGGGGTAGGATTTCTTTCGGATTGACAAGCGGCTTTGCCCGCCAGAACAATGCGGACCCGATATAATGATGCAACCGGTTGTGTTGATAGCTCCAACCAGGAATGCCGTACTATGACTCGACCATCACCGCAGCGGCCAGTCCCAAACACGTTTCCAGGCATCGAGTGGGTTAGCCCGCACGCATCGGCCTTCGCGCGGGTGGACAAAGGACAGGGATGACTACGTCGATATTGTGCGTTGGACAATTGGTTGCGGACATCGTAGTGCGCCCGGTCAAGGGTCTGCCGGTCCCGGGCCGGACCGATTTTGTCGAGGAGCTTGAGCTGCTTGCCGGCGGCTGTGCCGCCAACACCGCCGCGGTTCTGGCCAAGCTGGGCGCCGAAGCTCGGTTGGCCGCCCTCATCGGGCAGGACAGCCTGGGGGATGCGGCCCTGGCCGATTTGAAGACGGCCGGCGTCCGCTTCGATACCGTTCTGCGAGAACCCGCGGTCTCAACCGCAGCAGTGATTGTCGTTGTCAGCGACACCGGGGAGCGGTCGTTCCTCTATCGCGGTGGCGGCAACGAACAGTTGGCCAACCGCCATGTCCCGGACGCGGCCCTGCAAGCCGCCTGCATTGTCCACGTCGGCGGGGCGATGAAACTCATGAACCTCGATTTGGCTGAGCTGATGGAGCGGGCCAAGTCGTTCGGTTGCACGACCTCTCTGGATACGGACTGGGACCCGCGCGGCAACTGGATGCGCAGGCTTGAGCGGGCCCTGACCAACGTTGACTACCTGATGACCAACCAGGAGGAGGCCGCCATGCTGAGCGGCAAAGAGGCCCCGGGGGACGCGGCCCGGGCCCTGTTGGCGCGCGGGCCGCAGGCAGTGGTGGTCAAGCGCGGCGAACATGGCGCCCTGTTGGCTACGCGCGCGGAAACGACCGAGTTCCCGGCCTATCGCGTCGAAGTCCGGGACACCACATGCGCGGGCGATGCGTTTGTGGCCGGGTTCCTGTTGGGAATCAGCCGGGGCTGGCCCCTGGAAGCATCGATGCGCCTGGGCAATGCGGCCGGCGGACTATGCACCACGCAAATCAGCCATCGCGGGATCACTTCCCTGGAAGACACCCGCCGTTTGATCAACGGCCAGTTCTGTGAGCGTCGTCTCGCCGGCTCCCCGCCCGGGCTGGCAGAGGATGGCTGCCGCAAAGATTGAGGGCTTGCCTGACTCAGCGAATGGGAGTATCAAGCAGATTATGCTCGTGCGTTTTTACGCAGATAACTACCGATGTTTCACGAACTTCACCCTGCCGCTCGCGCCGCTCTCTGTCTTGCTTGGGGCAAACGGTTCAGGCAAGTCTGCCGTGATTTTTGACGAGATACTTTTGGTGGTATTCCTCGGCGGGATAGAATTTGGTTGCCGGCGTGATCTCCGTGGTGATCGGGCGGCTGAACTTGCCTGACTTGTCCCATTGGGTCTTCACACGCTCGGCGGCTTTCTTCTGTTCGTCGCTCGTGTAGAAAATGGCCGAGCGATATTGCGTGCCCACGTCGTTGTGCTGCCGGTTCAGCGTCGTCGGATCGTGCATGCGGAAGAAATAATCCAGCAGGGTCTCGTAACTGAGGCGGGCGGGATCGAACACCACTTGAATGGCTTCCGCATGGCCGGTGCCCCCGGTGCAGACCTCTTCGTAGGTGGGGTCGGCGGTGGTGCCGCCGGTTGATCGTGAACATACGCTTTTGACTGATTCGCTTCAACTCACCGCGCCGGAATTTCGCACCGGCGCCACGACTATCAGTCGCATGTCGCGCTGAAACCTTACAGGGGACTTCCTTAACAATTTCTTAGCGGCGTGAGCACGTCTTTTAATTAGCCGGAGCCGGAGGAAAACCGGATGTTGATGTCATGGAAAGGGAACATTTGTGACCCGGTCCACGGAAAAAAAGATGACGGAAATCATTGGCAATTTGGTTGTGGCGCTGTTCCTGGTGATTGGCGGCCGCGCCCGGGCAGCCGCAAGGTCCGCGGCGTGCATCAGCGCCCTGATGGTGCTGGGGTTTGCGCGCGCGGCTGTGGGGCAATCCCCGGTTCTCGCTGAGTTCCCTTTCCAGTTCCGGGATGGGTTGATTTGGGTGCAGGTTAAGGTGCCGCAATCGCGGGAGCCGCTGCAATTCCTGCTGGATTCCGGAGCGGAGGTGAGCGCGCTCAATTTGCGGACCGCAAGGCGGCTCCATCTGAAGCTGGGAAAGCCGGTAGTTGTCGAAGGGGTGGAGGTCGTAAGCAGGGGCTTTTGGCCGCAGGTCCTCGAGGCCAGCATCGGCGGCCTCGAGCTCCCCGGAAAGTACCTCGCTGTGGATTTGGGCCGCCTTAGCCGGGATTGCCGGCGCACGGTGGATGGGTTGGTGGGGGCTGACTTTTTTTCGGGCCATATTGTGCGAATCGATTTTTCGGCCCGCATGATTCAAGTCCTGGACGCGGCGTGCCCCTCTCAGAACTCAGACATCGTCCGCCTGGAGTCACGCGGTGGGGGGATGCGCATCCCCATCAGGGTCAATGGCGGAGCCGACCAGTGGGTGCGGCTGGATACCGGTTGCGCGACGGCCCTTGAGTGGGTCGCTTCCCCGGTCGCCGCAGACCGATGTTCGGACCAAATCGCAGTGGCGTTGATGGGGTTTTCGAGACCCATGATCCAGACCCGCCTTCGAATCGGGAGGACGGACCTTGCCTCAGTGCCAACGGGTGTCCACCCCCATGAAATATTCGCCGGGGAATCGGGTCTGGCAGGCAATGGGCTGCTGAGCCGCTTCGCGACGGTGACGATCGATGCCGCGAGCGGGCGATTGATTCTAGAGGCTCCTTAATGGCCTGCCCGGAGTTCAGCGCATCGGCGGCAAGACTTTATTTCGTGCCGTCTCCTGACTTGATCCAATCCGCCTGCCGCAGCGCCTCGGTTTTCTGGGCGAGGCGAAAGAGTTGGCGGGCGTTTTGGTGCAGGATGAGGTCGACAAGGTCCAGGGCATCCGCGAGCTTGAGCCAGCCCTCTTCCACCAATTCGGACAGCGCCTGGGCGATCCCCCGGCGCGCCATGAGGGCGTGGCCCAGCACAGGCTCGACGGGGATGTAATCTCCACCAAAGGGCAGGAGCTTGTTGATCGGCGCGGTCACGATGTGCTTCTTGAGATAATCCTTGGCCGCCGCCGGATTGATGATCCAGGACCAGCACAGGTCCACGTGCGCATTGGTCCAATGCTTGGCCAGCGCGAGCAACTCCTCGTAATTTGGCATAGCGATCGAACCACCACCGAATCACGCCGTGCCAATCCGCCAGCGTCTTGACTTGTATCCCCGCGGCGGCGTGCTGCTTGATATCCGGGCCGGCAAACATCCCCACGATGCTCAGGTCCTGCATGAGCAAGGCGGGCATGTCGGATTGCTTGAAGGGTTCGCCCGTGAGGCTGTTGACCTGGCACGACTCGATGTTCGCGCGGTCCAGCAGGATTCGCTTGTAGAAACCGGGACGGCGCCACTGCTCGTAGCCGGCCTGAACTTTGGCGATGCTCTCCTCGGAGAGTTCTTCCACCCCATAGAGTTCGCGAATTGAAATCCGCACGGCCTGGGCATAGCCCGTGTTCTTGACCGCGGGCCAGTAAGGGGCAATGAGCCTCCACTTCACCAGCGGATCGACCTCGGGGGACAGGAATCGATCCATCTCGGCCCTGGGCATCCCGGCGGTCAGGAAGTCCGAGTTCAGGTAGTGGCTGAAGAGCAGCGCCCAGTCGTCGCAAGGGACCCGCGGGTGCGGGGCGCCTTGGAGTCTTTCCTTTTCTTCGATCAGGTGTTCATGGGTGTCAATGAGCGGCGCTTGAAGGACGCGTTCTGAGATGAGCTTCCGCGCGTCGGCGGATGCGGAAACCAGGGGCGGGTATTGCCGGGCGGCTTCTGGCGCCGGGCCGGTGTTCGGGCCGAGGGCGGCGACGGCAACACCGGCGGTGCCCAGCTCTTTGAGAGCCGCTCTGCGCGAGACGGTCTGTTTTGTGCTCATAGGAATGCCGAGCTGAGAATACCGAAAGGGAGGGGCGGAGCAATCTTTCGTTGCGGATTGGCGAATGGTTGCAGGGCTGCATCGAGCTCGCTTGTGTGACGGCCACGTCAACGCCGTGGATCGGGTCCGGTGGCATAACCCCACCGACAGCGCCGTTTTCTGGAACTATGATCACCAACCCCATCCTGAGGAGTGGCCGTAGCTGATTTGGGATGGAGGCCACTGCGCCCGCCCTTGCAGGGCGGGTCGGGATTGGCGACCTAATCCCAGAGGTGCTTCTCGTCGTATGGAATCTGGTGCCTGCGCAGCAGGCCTCGGAGCTCCGTCTGGACGAGGGTATGCGGGACTTCCAGCCCAAAGTAGCGTGTGCGGCTTCAACCGCAAAGCGGTTGTGTAACAAAGCCCAGGGTTGGACCAACGGGACAACCCTGGGTCCCGGCGGTGCGGGGGCCCTCAACCCCAACGGGGTTGTGGCCAATGGGGATCATAGGCGACTGGTTTTCCGGCCACCGGGCCGCAACCCCGTTGGGGTTGAGGCGCATCGCCACCCGATTACCCAGGGTTGGCGCTGCGCCAACCCTGGGCTTTGCTCCACAACCCCGTTGGGGTTGGAGTTTTCCGCCACCTCCTGGCACATCCTGAGCCAGACGGACAAAGCTCCTGCAAACCCGGAGAATTTCCGAAAGGCATTGGAGCTAGCGGCTGCGCGAGGAAATCTCCCGGACGATGGAGGCGTTTTCATGCACCTGATCGGTTAGCTGTCGATACATTCCCACGATCACCGCATCGGAGGGCTTGATGGTGCTGAAGGCGGTCTCGAAGCACTGTCGAACTTGCGCGGGGCTTTCGATGCGCCGGCCGGCAGCGAGGATTTTGTAGGCCAGGCAGGGCTTTGGTGTTTGCCGGATGACCTTTAACATCCGTGGCGGGTCGCTGGGCAGGTAGATTTCGCCCAGGGGCAGCTCGCCGCCCAAGAGGGCCTGAAACTCTTCGCGCGGACGTGTCAGGTAGTAGAGGCAACCACTGCATGATCGGGCTTCATAGCAGGAACAACCTGGACCAGGTCCACGGCGAATTCAACCAGCGCCGGCAGCCTATTTTCCTCGACACTCCGCGAAGGGGCGGCCATCATACTACCCGATGAAACCCCTGGCCGCACGTTTCTCCAGCCCGGTCACCGCGCTCAAACCTTTTCGCCTGGCGGTCAAAGCCGTCATTCTGGACGGGCAGCAACGCTGCCTGCTGGTGCGCCGCTCCGCGTTAAACCGGAGCTTCGCCGGCTGCTGGGAATGGCCCGGCGGCAAGGTGGATGACGGGGAGGATTTCGCGGCGGCGTTGCTTCGCGAAGCGCAGGAGGAGACCGGGTTGGCGGTGCAAATCACCGGGCTGGCCGGCGCCACGGCCTATGAGATGGCCGCCGCGCGCATCGTCCTTCTTTGCATGGAGGCGCACCGTGTCTCGGGCGAATTGCGTCTGAGCGGGGAGCATGATGACCTGGCTTGGGCGCCGCTGGCCGAGTTTCAACGATTCACTTTTGCTCCCGGCGTGGATGTTTTCATGCTGGATTACGCAAGCCGGAAGCTGGCAGCCAGGTAACCGGTTTTCTGCTCGTGCTTCACAGGAGCACAATTAACCGACGAACAACCAGACCGTCAGGCCGACGCGCCGGGCTGGGGGTTGTTTCTCTTCGATCAAAATTGATTTTGACTCCGCGTATCGCCGGAGTATGCTGGGCGGCCTTGTTCAGGAGATAAGAGCTTATGGCAAAACTGACGGTGAGAGATTTGGATGTTCGAGACAAGCGCGTGTTCGTGCGGGTGGACTTCAATGTGCCGCTCGAGGAGAAAGACGGACAGATGGTTATCACCGACGCCACGCGCATCCAGGAAACCCTGGCGACCCTCAAGCTGTTGATCGAGAGGGGTGGAAAACTCATCCTCACCTCGCACCTGGGCCGGCCCAAGGGCAAACGCGAGCCGACCATGTCCCTGCGGCCGGTGGCCGCCAAGCTCCAGGAATTGCTCGGACGCCCCGTGAAGTTCGTCGACGATTGCATCGGCGATAAGGTCGAGCAAGCCGCGCGGGCCATGAAACCGGGCGAGGTGCTGCTGCTGGAAAATGTGCGGTTCTACAAGGAGGAAGAGGCGGACGACGCCGTTTTTGCGGAGAAACTGGCCAAGGTCGCCGATGTCTATGTCAACGATGCGTTCGGCTCCGCCCACCGCGCCCATGCTTCGACCGAAGGCGTGGCGCGCGTGGTGGCCAAGCGCGGCGGTCCCTGCGCCGCCGGGCTGCTCATGGAACGTGAGTTGAAGTTTCTCGGCGAGGAATTGGAGAACCCGGCGCGCCCGTTCCTGGTCATCCTGGGCGGCGCCAAGGTCTCCGATAAAATCCAGGTCATCGACCGGCTCCTCGACAAGGCGGATACGCTCCTCATCGGCGGCGCGATGGCCTACACCTTCCGCCTGGCGCAAGGCTACAAGACGGGCAAGTCGCTGGTCGAGGCGGACAAGACGCAGGTCGCCAAATCCGCCCTGGCCAAGGCCGCCCAGCGCAACGTCCAATTCCTGCTGCCGACCGACGACGTGGTGGCCGTGCCGGTCAAGACGGACAAACTGGACAAGAAAGGCAAACCGGTCATCGATTACCGCGACATCCGGGTCAACACGGATATGAATTGCCCGGATGATGCCGCTGGACTGGACATCGGGCCGGCGACCCTCAAGACCTACTCGGAGGTGATCGCCCGGGCCAAGACCATCCTCTGGAACGGCCCCATGGGACTGTTCGAGGACAAGCGGTTCGCCGAGGGGACCAATGGCATCGCCCGCGCGGTCGTGGATGCCACCGCGAAGAACGGGGCCAAGAGCATCATTGGCGGGGGCGACAGCGTCAAGGCGCTCAACAAGGCCAAGCTCGGCGACAAGGTCACCTTTATGAGCACGGGCGGAGGCGCGAGCCTCGAATTTCTCGAAGGCCAGGTCCTCCCCGGCGTGGCAGCACTCACCGACATATCCCCCAACTCATAATGAACAAGGAACGCAAGCTAATCATCGCCGGCAATTGGAAGATGAACAAGACCGTGGCCGAGGCGCTGGACCTGGTGCGCGGCCTCAAGATCGAGTTGGCCAATATCAAGGAGGTGGATATCGTGGTCTGCCCTCCCTTCACCGCCCTTTCCGAGGTGTCCAAGGCCATACTCGATTCGAATATCCGGCTGGGGGCCCAGAACATGAGCCAGAACAAGGTCGGGGCCTTCACCGGGGAAATCGCCGCGGTGATGCTCAAGGAATTCTCCGCGCGCTACGTCATCCTGGGCCACTCCGAGCGGCGCCAATACCAAAAGGAATCGGACGCGCTGGTTGCCCAAAAGGCCCTTGCGGCCCATGCGGCATCGCTTAAGCCGATTGTCTGTGTCGGTGAAACCCTGGCCGAGCGCGAGGCCGGCCAGACTGAGAAGGTGCTCGAAACCCAGGTCCGGGGCAGCCTGGCGGGGCTTGCCAAAGACCAGATGGCCGAGACCATCATTGCCTACGAGCCGGTGTGGGCCATCGGGACCGGCAAGACTGCCACCACGCCCCAGGCCCAGCAGGCCCACTCATTCATCCGGCGCCTGGTGGCCAAAATCTTTGACGAAACAGTTGCCCGCCGCGTCCGGATTCAATATGGTGGCAGTGTCAAACCCGCCAACACCCGCGAATTGATGAGCCAGCCGGACGTGGACGGCGCCCTGGTGGGCGGAGCATCGCTCGAAGCGCGGAGCTTTGCTGACATCGTTAAGAATTCAGTTTAATTTAGGATATAATTATGGTGTTCATTATCGGTTTGTTTACAGCGGTCATGGTATTGACCTGCTTCGTGCTGATCTTCCTGATACTGCTCCAGCTTCCCAAGAAGGAAGCGGGCGCTGGTTTGGCCTTTGGCGGCGCCGCCAGCGACGCCCTGTTCGGCGCCGGCTCCGGCACCGTCCTGACCAAAATCACCAAGTACCTTGCCACCCTCTTTTTTGTCCTGGCGGTCGTGCTCTCGCTGATGCAGAGCTGCGTTAATCGCCGCAGCAGGTCCGACTACCGGAGGCTGTTCTCCCAACCGGCCAAAGTGCCGGCCGCCGCCACTGCGCCCGCAACGTCCACCGGCCCGGCCCCGGCGCCGACCCCGCCCGTGGCCGCTGCAACTCCAGGCTCAAACCTGCTCATGAGCTCCCAGACCGCCGAGGCAACCAACCCCGCCCCGACAACGCCCACCAACAAGCCGCCCGCGCCCTCAACGCCCAAGTAGGCTGCACGGGGGGGAATCCAGAATTTGTCCACAGTCGCATAAAAGACTCAGCAAGCCCATATTAGCACTTGGCTTCTTCCACGCGGGGTGATAGGCTTTGCCTACGCGTTGGTTTCCGACGGGCTACAGACCCAGGTGCGCCAAGGGGCGCAGTGGGGGCGATACCAGACTTTCTTGCTGCGTCTCTGCCTTCCCTGGAATGGGAAGGTAGTTGGATTGATTTGTTTATGGCACAACCCGTCATCATTCAGGGCGGCATGGGCGTTGCGGTTTCCGGCTGGCCGCTTGCTCGCGCCGTTTCACGCCTGGGGCAGCTTGGGGTCGTCTCTGGAACGGCTCTGGGCGTGGTTCTGGCCCGGCGTCTCCAACTGGGCGATGCGGGGGGCGAACTTCGCCATGCCCTGGCCCGGTTCCCTTTCCCGCACATGGCCGCCCGCGTCCTGGCAGACCACTTCGTGGTCGGCGGCAAATCCGCCGCCAAGCCCTTTAAGCTCACAGCCATGCCAACCCTCAAACCCCGGCCAGCGCTGGTGGAACTGATCGTCGTCGCCAACTTCGTCGAAGTCTTTTTGGCCAAAGAGGGCCATGCCGGCCTGGTGGGCGTCAACTACCTTGAGAAGCTCCAGCTTCCCACACTGCCCTCGCTCTACGGCGCCATGCTGGCGGGGGCAGACTACATCCTCATGGGCGCGGGCATCCCTCGGGCCATTCCCGGGGTGCTCGACCTTCTGGCCCGGGGCGAGCCGGCTCGACTCCGCATCGACGTCGAAGGCGCTCTGCCCGGCGAGGAGCACCACTCGAGTTTCGACCCTCGGGGCTTCTGCGGCGGCGTTGCCCCTCAACTCAAGCGGCCCCAATTCCTCGGCATCGTCGCCTCCGCCACCTTGGCCATGACCCTGGCCAGGAAGTCCAGCGGACGGGTTGACGGCTTCATCGTCGAAGGACCGACTGCCGGCGGACACAACGCTCCGCCGCGCGGCCCGCTCCAACTCACGCCCGAGGGCGAACCCGTTTATGGCGCGCGTGATGTGCCCGAGTTGGACAAGATTCGCGCCCTCGGGCTCCCCTTCTGGCTGGCCGGCTCTTATGGTGGCCCGGGCAAACTCGACGAAGCACTCCGCCTGGGCGCGGCGGGAATTCAGGTCGGCACGCCCTTTGCCTTCTGCAGAGAATCCGGCATCCAACCCGAAATCAAAAGACGAGTCCTGGCCCTGAGCCGGCTCGGCCAGGCCCGTGTGTTTACCGACCCCGTCGCTTCACCCACCGGCTTCCCGTTCAAAGTGGCGGAGGTCGAACAGACTCTCTCGGACTCCGCGCTCTACCAGGACCGTCCGCGCATCTGCGATCTCGGCTATTTGCGCCACGCCTACCGCAGAACCGATGGCAGCGTCGGCTACCGCTGTCCCGCCGAGCCGCTCAAGCATTATCTCCGCAAAGGCGGCGCCCCCGAACAAACCGTCGGCCGCAAGTGCGTTTGCAACGGCCTGCCCGCGACTGTGGGCCTCGGCCAAGTGCGTCCCAAAGGGCGAAGTGAACTGCCGCTGGTCACCGTTGGCGACGACGTGGCCCACCTCGCGCAATTCCTTCCCCCCGGCGGCGATTCCTACTCCGCCGCCGACGTCCTCTGCCAACTCCTGCCATGCATACAGCCGACTCTGCCTTGCGCCCCCCTCGGCGCAGCGCACCTTCAAACATCCGGGCCGTCCTGTGTTTCCCATCCCCGGCCGGCCTGAAAATCTGTGACCGGCGCCAAACAACTCTGTGCGACGTCCGTTATTTGCATAGACGGTTGGCCTTTCCAAAAAAACGACGAAACAGCCTCGCCAGCATAATGGCCAGCGGGAGGATGGCCATGGGGTAAACACCCTTCTGATCTTACTCTTAATGCGCCGTTGAGCCAGCGTGGTCTGTGGGGTCCAGGGAAGCGGAGCGTCGGTGGGCGCGGGCCTGGACGAGGGCGAAGAGTGCGGGCAGGACCAGGAGGGTGGCCAGAGTGGCGAAGGCCAGGCCGCCGACGACGGCGCGGCCCAACGGGGCGGTCTGCTGGCCGCCTTCTCCAAGCCCCAAGGCCATGGGCAACATCCCGGCCATCATGGCCAGGCTGGTCATGAGGATGGGCCGCAGGCGGCTGCGGGCGCCTTCGACGGCGGCTTCCATGGCGGAGGCCCCGGCCATTCGGCTCCTTTCGGCGAAGGTGACCAGCAGGATGGCGTTGGCCACGGCGACGCCTACCGCCATGATGGCGCCCATGAAGGATTGAATATTGAGGGTAGTATCCGTCAGCCAGAGCATGAAAAGCACGCCTGCGATAACGGCGGGGGCGGTGGAGACGACAAGGAAGGAGAGTTTCAAGGACTGGAAGTTGGCGGTCAGGAGCAGAAAGATGACAGCTACGGCGAGCAGCAAGCCGGCGCGCAAGCCATCGAGCATCTGCTGCAAAGGGACCACCTGGCCGCGGACCGCCACGCTGATGCCGGGGGGCGGTTGGCCCAGTTCGGCCAGGGCGGCGCTGACCTGTTTGGCGACGCTGCCCAGGTCGGCGCCGGCGAGGTTGGCGGTGACGGTGACCCTGCGCTGCATGTTGTATCGTTCGTATTGGCCGACGGCGCTGCCCGGCGTAACGGTGGCGACATTGCGAAGGAGGAGCGTTTGGCCGCCGTGATTGAGGATCGGCACGTTTTGGGCCTGTTCGAGCGAGTTCATTTGAACCTGGGGCACCTGCACCTGGATTTGGTAGGCCACGCCGCTGTTTGGGTCGGCCCAGTAGTTGGGGACCACAAACCGGCTTGAAGAGGTGGCGGGCACCAACCCGAGGGAGACATCGGCCATCTTCACGCCCAGCAAGCCGGCCTTCTGGCGGTCCACATTCACGTCCACGGTCGGATAGTCCAGGGCCTGGCCGAACTGGAGGTCGCGCAGAGAGGGGATCTGCTGGAGGCGCGCCCTGATTTTTTCGGCGAAGGCGCGGTCGGCGTCGAGGTTTTGGCCGCTGACGGCAAGCTCGATCGGGGTGGGCGAGCCCAGGCTCATGACTCGGCTCACGATGTCGCCAGGCTCGAAGGAGAAAGAGACTCCGGGCATCTGCTGGGCGAAAACGCGCCTGAGCCGTTCCTTGAGCTCTTCGATGCGCACCGGTGCGCCGGGTTTCAACTGCACCTGGAGCACGCCTTCCTCCGGGCCGCCATTCCAGAGGTAGATGAAATTGATCGGGTAGGACGGAGCATGCACGCCGAGGAAGCCCAGGGTAATCCCGACGTATTGGGGACCTGCCTCCTGCTTGATGAGGTCCAGCGCCTGGAGTGCAACGGCCTCCGTGCCGTCAATGTGTGTGCCTGTGGGCGCGCGCAGACGCAGTTGAATCTGGCCGGCATCGACTTTTGGGAAGATCTCCGTGCCCAGCCGCCGCCCCAAAAACACCATTGCCACCGCCGCCAACACCAGGTAGGCGGCCACCGTGGCCCAGCGCCCTCGAACCAATTTCCGGCCCAGGCCGGCGTACCACTGCTGAAAGCGGGCGAAGCGGCCCTCGGCCTGGGTGTGGCCCGTGGCTGTTATTTCATGCCCGCGCAGGACCCAAACTGAGAGGATGGGCACGAGCGTGCTCGACAGGAGGTAGGAAGTCACCATGGCAAAGCCGACGGCCAGAGAGAGGGGCAGGAACATGGCCTTGGCGGCGCCCACCATGAACAGAGTGGGGCTGAATATCGCCAGGATGCATAGCATGGCCAGGAATCGCGGCACGGTGGTCTCGGCCGTGGCGTCGAGCGCCGCGTGAGCGACCGAGCGGCCTCGCACCAGGTGCGTATGGATGTTCTCGATGCAGACGGTCGCCTCGTCCACGAGGATGCCGACGGCCAAGGCCAGTCCGCCCAGGGTCATGATGTTGATGGTCTGCCCGGTAATCCACAAAGCCAGCACCGAGCCCATCAAGGAGAGCGGGATATTGATTACGACAATCGAGGCGCTCCGCCAGTCCCTCAGGAACAGGAGCACCATCAGGCCCGTGAGCAGTGCGCCCAGGGCGCCCTCCAGCGTCAGGCCGCCAATGGCGCGCGTGACATAAGGGGATTGGTCAAATTCATAGCTGACTTTGACATCGGGCGGCAGCACGCCCTGGAACTTCGGCAGGTTGGCCTTGACCAGATTGACTACCGAGAGGGTGGAAGCAGTGGACCGCTTGGTGACGGGGATATAAACTGTGCGGCGGCCATTGACCAGGGCATAGCTGGTCACAATGTCTGAGCCATCGATCACCTGGCCCACGTCCCGCAGGAAGACCGTGGGAAAGGTCCCGGCCCGAATCGGCACGCCCTCCAGGTCTTTGATGTTGCGGGCGACCGAATTGAGGGGGACCATCGGATATTTTCCATCGATCGGCATATTGCCCGAAGGGCTGATGAGGTTTGCCGCAGTGACGGCCGCCACGACTTCGTCGGGCGACATATTGTAAGAGCGGAGCCGTTCGGGCTTGAGGTTGATGACGATGGTCCGGGCACTGCCGCCGAAGGGAGGGGGCGCCGAAACGCCCGGCAGGGTGGCAAACAAGGGCCGCACCCGGTTCAAGGCCAGGTCCTGCATTTCGCCCACCGTCCGGCTGGCGCTGGAGAAGACCAGATCGCCCACCGGGACGCTCCCCGCGTCGAAGCGCATGACAAAGGGCGGCACTGTCCCGGGCGGCATGAAGGCGCGCGCGCGGTTCACGTAAGCCACGGTTTCCGACATTGCCTGGGACATGTCGGTGCCGGGGTGAAACTGCAGTTTGAGGAGGGCCGCTCCTTGGATGGATTTGGATTCGACGTGCTCGATGCCCGTGAGATAGAGGAAGTGATACTCGTAATAGTAAGTGAGGTAGCCCTCCATTTGGGCAGGGTCCATGCCGCCGTAGGGCTGGGCGACGTAGATCGTCGGGATGCCGAGTGTGGGAAAAATGTCGCGCGGCATTTGCCTCAAGGCCAGCAAGGCCCCAAGAATGATGCCAACGATGAGCACCACGACCGTAAGCGGGCGGCGCAGGGCTGACTGGACCAGATTCATAGGGGCCATTCCGGATAGAAATAGAAACGAAACCGCTGAAAAAGGCAATACCGGGCGGCGCGGCTTGGTGAACATGCTCTGGAGAGCTTTCCGGTTGGCAGGCGGCGATGATTCAGGTAGAGTATAGAGCCATGAAGGCCGCTGAGATTAAGGACCTCGCGGAGCGGCAGCCGTTCCGGCCCTTCACCCTGCGCGTCAACAACGGCGCGCAATACACATTCAGTAAACCCCGCAGTTTTGGCGCCCCTGCGGATTACCACGTCATCTTTTTCTTTGGCGAGTCGGAAAGCGTGTTGATCGACATCGAGAGCATCACGGAGATCATCGAAAAGTAGCCGGGCGGGCGTGGTTTCGACGGGGCCATCCGCACTGTGATTTAGGGCGCCGGGCCTCGGCCATCGATCGAGACAGCCTGTTGGCATACCCGGTATTTGGCGACGGCCTCGGAACGGGAGCGGACCTGGAATTCTTGGCAGATGTTCCGGGACCCCCCCGGAATCGGGATTGACAACCCTGGTTTTGGCGGGCGAAAGTGTCTGCGCTATGGCCGTCAAAACGCGCAATATCTCGCTGCCGCCTGAACTGGATGCCTTGATCGCAGACCGTGTTCGCTCCGGGCTTTACGGGGACGCCAGCGAGGTGGTCCGCGCCGGCCTGCGCGCTCTGGCCCGCGAGGAAATGGGCGCGAGCCTCAAACGGTTTGAGGAGATCATGGCCTCGCTCCCCGATGGTCCGCCGCTCACGCGGGAGGTCGAGGAGGACGTTGAGCGGCGCATCCGCGTGGCGCGCGAGGCGGACAGACGCAAGCCGCGGAAATGATCCTGGCGGTCTTCGATTGCGGCATTCTGGTGTCAGGCATCGGGTGGCCGGGCCACCCGCGCGCCTGCTTCACCCTGGTCGCACACCGTGTGGTCCGACTTTGTGTCACGAGCGATGTATGGAGCGAGCGCCGATGCAGTTCCTTCGATTTGCGCGCGAGCGCGCCGCAGTGTGATGCGCCCCCCTCGCTTGGTCACCGGCCGACCGACGCATCACCCGAAGCCGTGAACCGTAACTGCGGATTAGCGGCAAAGAGCGCAAGGGACCGCCTTATTCTTTGTTAGGTCTTTGTGTTCTTTGTGTTCTCTGCGGTTAATCTTGCGACCGCTTCTTATTACTGCCTCCTTACTGTTTCAGCCGCTCGATCAGGCGGGCTACGCGGTCGCGGTGGGCCAGGAGCAGGCGCGGGTCGGTAGTGAAGTGGCGGGTGTCTTGGGAAATCTCGGCGGGCACCTGGAGCAGGGTGGTGGCTTCCCGGACAAGGTCGGCGTTTGTGTTTGAAGCAGTGCTTTTTTCGACGGCCTGCTGGAGGAGCCAAAGGTACTCGTAATCCTGCATGCCGTCGCGCAGGTTCTCCCAGCGGAAAGAGGTGACCGGGGGTTCGAGACAGGGTGTGTCGCTGGCAGCGGCAGCGCGAGGAGGATAGAGGAAGCGGCCGTCGCCGTTGCCCCAGTAGCCAATGTGGCCCGGCTTGAAGTCGTAACCGGAGACATAGCTCATGGGGTCGGTCCAGGGGTCCTGGATTTTGGGGGGTGGGAAGGCGCTGCTGCTGGTCCAATAGGTCGTGGCCCAAATGAGGATTGCTTGCACGCCGTATTGCCAGGATTGCCAGGGCCAGAGGCGCAATTCGGCGCCCGCATGATCGATGAACTCGGTCAGATAAGGGGCAGTGGGTCCGCAGCAGATGTACCACCAGACTTCCTGGCCTGCGGCGCGGCGAGCGCGGACTTTTTCCGGCGTCCATTCCGGGGTGAGGCCGCACCATATTTCCACGTGGCCCTCCAATTCGGGCTGAGGCTCCTTGGTCAACATGCGCCGGATGCCGGGAGCCGCGGCGTGGATGCGCTCCATGCCCTGGACCACAAACTCGAAATCCTTGCGGTCCGGCTCGTCAAACCAATAGGTGTAGGCCTTCGGCAGCCAGCCGCGTTGGCGCAAATGCCTCTCGACCTGGCCGAGGTAGTCTCTGAAAAGCCGGGCATGTTCCGGCGTGCCTTCCTCGAAGCCTTCCAGTTCGCCGAGGCTGCGGCTTTGGAAGGTGCCGCCGCCCATGCCGCGCAAGGGCAGCGTGAAGGTCGTGAACCGGTATTGGTCCAGCCACTTGGCGGCCTCACGGTCGAAGGCAGTGAAATCCACTTTGGCCTGCTTGTTAGCGGCGTCGCCCGTGAACCGGATGTCTATCGGGGCATAGTCGTGGAAGGAATACGGCGTGATGCGATGGGCGGCAAAATTCGTCAGGTAGCTTTCATAGACCTGGCGCTGGTGGGCCGGCGCCTTGAGGTGATGAAAGAGGTTGATTTCGTAAGAACCCAGGCCGAGCGCGCTTTTGAGGTGGGGGTCGCGGGGCAGCTCGAAACCATAAACGTGCAGGCTTAGCGGCACGGCGAAGCTGCCGGCTGAGGTCTTCAACTGCAACTCTCCCGTGTAATCACCCGCGCGGGCGCTTGCGTCCACGTGGAAGGAAAGCCAAATCGGCTCGCAGCGGGCGGGCTCGAGCTTCAAAGGCAGGCGCAGCGGCGGCAATGGGTCGGGATACCAACCCGGCTCGCAGGAAGCATCGGTGGGATGGGTGACCTTCACGTAGGCCACTTCCAACAACTCAGCGGTGATTGCGCCTGGGCGGCCTTGACTGTCGCGCAGGGGACTTACCGTGGCGCCGAGCAGTTCCACGGGCTTGCGTGGATTCAAGATGACTTGCGCCGCCTCGAATTGACCGCGCGCGGCCGAGAGGCTCACCGGTTGGGCCATGTCGTTCCGAGGTTTCTCGGGCAGCGCGTGTTCGCGGCCGATCTTCCAGCCGCTCTCGCACCACCACAGGCCCAGGTCCGGCCCGTCCGCCAGCCAATAGCCCGGGCGCGGGTCCTCCAAAATCCCCAGGCTCACGCTGGTCTGGCCGCTAAAAAGCGCGCGCCCGCCGGCATCACTGATGGCGAGGCCGACTTCCTGCGCCCCTGGCCTGGCGGGTTGGATTGAGATCGGTATTGTGCGCCAACCGCCCGCCGGCAGGGCCGGCAAGTCCGCCACGTTTTTCGTCTGGCCATCCATCGTGAGCCGGACCTGCAAATCCAAGGGCGAGGACGATGTGTTTTTGGCAGACAACCGGAACTCGAACGCTCCTGATTGTCCGCGCCGCCACACACTTTCCGGGAGGAGCTCCAGCTCGGGGCAAGTCTGCCGGCTCTCCAGGAAGAACGTCCTTCCTCGAGCCTCCACGCCGCGTGCCTCCTTCAACGCGGCTTCCAATTCATAACCGCTGACCTGAAGATTGCAGGAAGGACCTTCACCGGTGAGCCGGATGAAGAGGTTCCCGGAGGACAACACCGGGGCCGGAAGTTCGAGCTCGCCTCCCGGGCGGGCGCCGTCCAAAACGGACACGGTTTCCCATGCGGCGCCGTTGGCGCCGGCTTCGACCTTTAAGCCGCCGCCCACATAGTAGCTCATATTGATCTTGAGCCGGGCATTGGCAAAGGGGCCGAGTCCGAGTTTGTGGGCATAAGTGACCTGTTGCCCGGTGGAAAAGGTCCAGCGATCCGAGTTGAACCCGCATCGGCTCTCGAGCAGCGCGCGATGGTAGTTGCCGCCGGGACCGCCGAGGTTGACGACACAACGGTAAACACCGTTGTCCAGACTCTCGCCATCGCCCAACACCAATGCCTTTCCGCAGCCCGTCGAAATGGCCGACAGCGGGGTCAGCTCGACGTCGTCAAAACAAACCGTGCCCTTCTGTTCCCACTGCCCCAGGCGGATGAAATCCCTGGTCCCGTCGGCCGGAACAGTGAAGACAAAGCTGCAAGGTTGCCAGGTCTCGGTAAAGCGGAAGTCGTGGTTGACGCGGCTGGACCCGGCGGTCACGCATCCGCCGCTCACCTCGCCCTGGCGCCGCCCCCAGAACCGGAGCCGGTACAGGCCGCCCGGTTTGAACGATAAATCCTCCGAGCGCCAACAAAAGGAATTCTTGCCGTCGCCCGTAATCGCAAGACACCGCTGGCCCTGGTGGCCGGGCGAGGCCCAAGTGCCCTGGTCGCCGCCGCTGAGCCCCCAACCGGCCGGCTTATCCCCGCCTTGTTCGAAGCCTGGGTTGGGCAGCAGGTTCTGGGCCCAAAGCGGCAGACCAAACGCCGCCAGCCCCAGGCAGAAGCCGTGTTTGAGGAAACAGACAAAACGATGCATATTTCGACAATACTAAGTTTCCTCGGATTGCCGCAAGCCAGCGCGAAGCGTTTGGAGTGCGGGAGCTTGCTCCCGCTTTCGCGCGTGTCGAAGCGTCCAAAAGCCTGTATCCGCGGCGCTCTGCCGAGACGCCGCTACCCTTCGGCCTTGGGACTTCCGCCGCCTCGACCTCCCGCCGCCCAAATCCCCGCCAGCGCCGCGAGTCCCAACGTCAGGAGTCCGCTCACGGCCAGGACGCCTGCGTTGGCATACTGAGGCAGAAAATACAAGGAGGCGGCGCCGACGGCCGGGCCGGCGAAGTTCCCCAGCCCAATGGCCGCTTCATGGAGTCCGCCATGCTCCCCTTTGGTATCACCGACATCCATCGAGTAGAAGAGCGAGGAATAGTACATGAGGCCCACGGCGGCGCCGAACACGAGTTGGGCCAGCAAGAGCACGGCAAGACTCGGCACCGTCAGGATGGCGGTAAAGGCCCCGATGAGGGCCAGGTAGGACAGCAAGAGCCAGCGGAAACGGTAATGCCAGCCGTCCCAAAGCCACAACGTTAGAAACGTCCCGAACCGCGAGAAACACCAGATGGAGCAACAGAACCCGGCAAAGGTCGTGGAAAGCTTGAACCGCTGCGCCAGGCCGGGGATGACGGCCACGAGGGTGTTGATGGCGATATAGGCAAAGGGATTGGCCAGCCAGGCCATGCGCAGGAACTTCCGCGCCGTAGATGGCGCCACGGGTCCCGCCGCCGGCGCCGGGACTGCTCCGGCCTCGGATTCCAGGCGGGACGCCAGACCAGGGGAGGGAGAACGCCAGGAGGCGCCGGCCGCTTCGGACTCCAGCCGGAACGTCAGGCCGAGCTGCACAAGGTGGATGAGCGCCGGGATGTAGAACAGGCTCACCAACCCGAACTCGGTCAAGAGGGCGCCGCCGATGAAATTGGAGACCGCCGCCACCGCCGCCCAGACCACGTTGTAAATGCCCACCATCTGCTGCAAACCGGCGCGCGTCTCGCCTTCACAGGCCATGCCCTCGAGATTGGGCCACGTGAAACACATCCCGACGGACGCAACCAACGTGACCAATATGTGTCCGCGCGCGGACTCGATCTGCGAACCGGCCATCATCGCCCCGAGCATCAGGCCCCAGCCAACCTTGAGCGCCTTGAAATAGCCGAACCGCTGGCCAAACTTGCCGCCGAGCCAGGCCGACAGCGCGCAGACCGCCCCGGTGAGCGCGGCCAGCTCGAGATTGGCCCGATTGTCGAAGCCATGCCGGGTCTGCATGAAAAAATAGACATAATAGAAATAAAAAACTACGGCGAAGCAGTTGAGGCCCTCGAGCAGAAAGACACCCGGTTTGAGTTTGCGCAGCGGCATGGAAGCCTTGGGGCGTGGAAGCGTGAGAAAAAGCGGCTCTCGTTCGCGTTGAATTTCTGTTTTGCGCTTTTGAGCCTAAGGAATGCCACCCCGCGGCCACTTCTACGCTTCAACGCCCTGAAGCTTCAACGTCTCTTTTCAATAGTCATACAGCCCGCTGTCGTGCGTGTAACCGCCTCCGGGACCGCCACCTTCTTCGTCTCCGCCCATGAAGTCCCCGAGCACGTCGCCCATATCGGCCTCGATTTTCTCCGGGTCCTCCCCGGCCTCGAGGCGTTTGATGGCGACATCCAGTTCCTTGGGCATGGTCCCGGGCGGCATGAGGTCTTTCATCTTGCGCATCATGTGGGCCATGTGCCGGGGATTGTTTTCATCCAGGTGCTCCATGTCGCGCTCGAGGTCCTGCATCGCGCGCTCGACGCGCGGGTCATCCATATCCGGCATCGGGCCTTCCTCGCCTTCGGTCTTGGCGGCGGATTCTTTGAGGCCCCGCGGCATGGCGAAGGCGCTGACCTGCTTGGCCATGTCCTTGTTGCCGCACTTGGGGCAGACCGGCTCCCGCTCGGGTTTCAGCCGCTTGGACAGGAAACTGAAAATCACCCTGCACTTCGGGCAGGCATATTCATAAATTGGCATAGGTCCAAACAAATTTTGACGGAGCCATATTAACGCAAGCGGTTCCGGGCGCAAAGCCGGAAATGGACGCAGCAAACGGAAGGAGACCCGAAGGCCTGAAATCTTAACCGCTAATCCACGCTAATCCACGCTCATAAAAACCCCATTAGCGAAGATTAGCGTGAATTAGCGGTTCACGATTTCGGGCCTTCGACCGTTGGATTTCCTTCTGGCCTTTCCCGCCCCAAGGCCCCACAATCCCGCCCATGACAACACCGAAGCGCCCCTTGAAACGCTCGGCTTGAGAACGGATGCCGCCATGCGATCAACACCTTTCCTGGCCGCCAGTTCGAGCCTCCTCTCTCTTTCCCCTGTCGACCTGGTCATTATCGCCCTTTACTTTGTCACCGTCATTGCCATCGGGTTTTACCTGAAAAAATTCGCGACGACGGGCGAGGACTTTTTCATGGCCGGACGGAAGATGACCGCCTGGATAGCCGGGCTGAGTTTCATCTCGGCCAACCTCAGTTCGCTGGAGACAATGGGTTGGAGCGCCATGGCCTACCAGTACGGCATGCTCGGGGCGCACGCTTACTTGATCGGCGCCATCCCGGCCATCCTGTTCCTGGCCGTGGTGATGATGCCCTTCTATTACATCTGCAAAACCCATTCTGTGCCCGGCTACCTGAAGCTGCGCTACGGCGAGGGCCCCCGCTCGATAGCGGGCGTGTCGTTTGCCATCCTGACGGTCATGGTCAGCGGCGCCAGCATGTTCGCGATGGCCAAAATCCTGCACCTGCTGCTGGGTTGGAACATGTACGCGAGCATCTGGGTCTCCTCGATCACGGTGGCCATCTATGTGACCCTGGGGGGCCTGCTTTCAGCCGTGTTCAACGAGGTGCTTCAATATTTCCTGATTTGGGCCGGGGCGCTCCTGATCCCGATACTGGGCATCATCCACGCCGGCGGCTGGAGCAAAATGATGACGGCCGTCCAGCACAACGCAAAGGTCATCCATCCCACCGTCCAGAATGCCGACTTCACGAGCTTGTGGCGCAACCTGGGCTCGTTTGATTCCAACCCGATGGGCATCGACTGGTTCGGAATGGTCTTCGGGTTGGGCCTGGCCGTGAGCTTCGGCTACTGGTGTACCGACTTCCTCCAGGTCCAGCGCGTGATTGTGGCCAAAGACCTGCGCTCGGCCCAGAACGGGACGATCATCGGCGCAGCCCTCAAGATGCTCGTCCCGCTCATCGTCACGGTTCCGGGCCTGCTGGGCCTGGCGGTGCTGATGAACCCGGACGGCTCACCCATGGTGTTGGTCCCCGAAAGCGACCCCCGGGCCGGCATCACCAACCGCACCTTTAACGACGTTCTGCCCCTGCTTATGGGACAATACCTCGGACCGGGATTGCTGGGCCTGGGAGTCACGGCGATGATTGCCGGCTTCATGTCGGGCATGGCCGGCAACATCAGCGCCTTCGCCACCGTCTGGACCTACGATGTCTATAAACCGCTCATCCGCCAGAGCGCCCCGGATGCCCATTACTTGAGCATGGGCCGGTGGTGCTCGCTCATCGGCATCGGCATCTCCATCGGCACCGCCTACCTCCTGTTCGCCTTCTCCAATATCCTGGAGTACCTCCAGGTCCTCGTCTTCCTGTTCATTGTCCCGCTCTTCGGCACGGTCATCCTGGGCATGCTGTGGAAACGCGCCACCCCCGCCGGCGGATTCTGGGGCTTTCTCTCGGCCATTCTGGTCTCCATCTGGATGTGGGCATACGTACACTCCTTCCCTGAAGGCTACCGCCCTCAGCCCAAAATCACCCTCAGCGCCGGCGCCGTGGTAACCAAGGAAAACGGGCCGGATGGCAAACTGGCGCGCCTCGTCGTTCAGAGCGGCAAAGTTGAGTCGGTCAATGTGCCTCTGGCCGCCTCGACCCCGATTGTGAACGCGCCATGGACGCTTCCAGCCAGGATCAAGGAAGCCGCCGGGGAGTTGCCCGTTCAAGTGCTGGCGCCCGACGTGGTGCTCTCCGATTCAAAGCAGAGCGACAAGTTCGGCATCGAGGCCGTGCCGGTGGTGCTTCAGCCGGGCGTCGAGGTCCACGCTGCGACCGTTTCATCAAAGTTCGCCCCCTCGGCGTTCAACCCTCAGCACGCGAAACTGATCGCGCGCTCCGAGAAGGCCAAGCCCATGGCCGTGAATATGTACAGCGCCTGGTGGTCGTTCGTGGTCTGCGTGAGCATCACCTTCCTGGTCAGCCTGTTCACCACACCCAAGCCGGAGTCCGAGCTGAAAGACCTGGTGATGGGCCTGACAACCTTGCCCGACCAGGGACCGTGCCCCTGGTATCGAAAGCCGCTCTTCTGGGCCGGGGTCGTGGCCGCCGTCCTGGTCGCAGTCAATATCATCTTCTGGTGAGGTCAATTATGCAGACTCAAGAAAAACAGGTGCCGATTTGGTTCTTTATCGGGACGCTCCTGGCGGTATACGGGCTTATCATTACCGGGGCGGGAATTTACGGCTGGATGCATCCTCCCGAGCAAAAGGTGGCCCTCTGGGACCTTCACGCCGACGTGTGGTGGGGCGCCCTGTTGTGCCTCTTCGGCCTGGTCTATGTCCTCAAGTTCTGGCCCCGGCAAGGCGAGGGCCTGACCGGCAAGATTGACGGTCCGCCGCCCCGTTAAGGGGGTGAGAGCGTGCGGAGCGTGAGAGCGTGCGGAGCGTGAGAGCGTGCGGAGCGTGAGAGCGTGAGGGCCTCGCCGCACTTGATACGCTCCCACGCTCCACGCTCCACGCTCTCACGCTCCACGCCCTCACGCTCCACGCTCCGACGCTTCACGCTCCAGACAGCCGCAGGCGCCAGGCCCGGACGATCTGCTCGACAATTTGCGGCAGCGAATAGGTGAGGGTCCAGGAAGGATAGTGCTCCTTCATCTTGCGCAAATCGCTGTAGTAACAGATGTGGTCGCCGATGCGGTTCTGGTCCACATAGCGGTGTCTCTGGGGTTTGCCGCTGAAGCTCTGGACGAGCTCGAAGGCCTCGAGGATGGAGCAGGAATTGTCCTTGCCGCCGCCCAGGTTGTAAACCTCCCCGGAGCGCGGGTTCAGATAGAACTGATGCATGAATCGCGCGACGTCCTCGGAGTGGATGTTGTCGCGGACCTGCTTGCCCTGGTAGCCATAGACGCAGTATTCGCGTCCCTCGAGGTTGCACTTGACCAGGTAACTTAGAAAGCCATGCAGTTCCACCCCGGTGTGGTTGGGACCGGTCAGGCAACCGCCGCGCAGGCAGCAAGTTGGCATCTGGAAGTAACGGCCGTATTCCTGGACCATGATGTCCGCCGCCGCCTTCGAAGCGCCAAAGAGCGAGTGCAGGCATTGATCGATGGGAAAGGTCTCCGGGATGCCGTGTTCCCGGTGGTGGTCGGCGTAGTCCCAGCGTTTGGCCAATTCGACCAGGGGAAGACGGTTGGGGCCGTCACCGTACACCTTGTTGGTGGACATGTGGATGAAAGGGGACTCGGGACAGTGCCGGCGGCAGGCCTCCAGGAGGTTCAGGGTGCCGCCGGCGTTCGTATCGAAGTCATCGAAGGCAATGGCGGCGGCGCGGTCGTGAGAGGGCTGGGCGGCGGTGTGGACAACCAGCGCGGGGCAGACCGCCCGGACTAAGGCGTCAAGCTCGGCGCGGGCGCGGATGTCCAGTTCGTGGTGGGTGAAATCCGCAATCGTTTCCTGCAAGCGCCGCTGGTTCCAGCGCGTGTCGCCTTGGGGTCCGAAGAAAACGGCGCGCTGATTGTTGTCCACTCCGTGAATCGAAAAGCCCTGCCCGCCGAAATAGGCGCAGACTTCCGATCCGATCAACCCATTGGAGCCGGTAATTAGTATCTTCTTGGCCATACCCAGATTCCCAGATTCAGGCCCAAGTATAAGCCCGCCACGGGCCAGGGCAAGTCCAATGGCTGCGCCCAAATGCTCGCCTAAAATTTCTTATGAAACCGCGGAATACGCGGAATACGCAGAAAAGAAAGGGTTTTCCGCGTATTCCGCGGTTCTCTATCTTCTCTCGATTGGCATGAGATTTGAGGGGCCTTGATTCTTCTGATTTTTCTGGCATCCGGGGGCCGCCAGGCGAGGATTTGGGCTGCGTCGGGGGGCGCATCCCAGCTTTGTCGACCTCCCCCAAAACCTCATTAACACCCTGCTTCAGCGGGGTGTTACGTGCCGAACGAGCGAATGCCAACCGTTTCAACGGTTTTCGCGCTACGGTGCCTGCCGCCATCCACGACGCCGGGATGCGTTCTGCGTCCCTTGAATTGAGGATTGAAAAACGGCCATGGGTCATTCAAGAATGCCACCGGATGACGCCCGACGAACAATTCTCAATGAATAATGTGCCGATGAAACAGGATGCGCTCTCTCCCGCCAACCAGCCAGGCCCGCGCGGAGATGACGGGCCGCGCCAAAACCAGGATTCCCCGGGCAATGGCGATCTGATTTTCCTGGTGGTGTTTTTCTCCGCATGCCTGGCAGCGCTCCAATTAGCCATGGCGGCGAGCGGCCATGGCCTGATGCGGGTTCAGCACCTTGCCACGGCGGTGGAGTATGCCCGAGGGCACATCAACCTGATGCGGCCCGTCATCCCCGGCTTCAATGCCAACGGGACCCCCACGCCGCTGGACTTTCCGATTTGGCAGGGAATCACCGCCGCCCTGATGAAGGCGTTCGGCGTCTGGTATGGCTGGGGCAACGTGGTTTCCCTGGTGTTCCTGTTCAGCTCCCTATGGCCGTTGTTCGATTTGACTCGCCGGCTGTATTCAAAGCGGGCGGCCTGGTGGACGCTCTTCTTTTCGTTGACCCAACCCATAACTATTCTCATCGCGGGAGAGGCGGGCGGGGATGGGACGGCGTGGGCCTTTGCCCTCTGGTTCGTCTATTGCGCCTTCCGGATGATGGACGGCGGCGGCTGGCGCTGGTGGCCGGCGGCGGCGCTGGCGGGATGCCTGAGCGCCACCACCAAGGCCCCTTTTTTTATGACCGCGGGCCTAGCCGCATTTCTGTGGCTGCTCCGGGATTACCGGCGGTCTCGGCCGGCCTGGATAGGGCTGGCCGCCGCGGGAGCGGTCAGTTGCGCGGCGTTCGCCGCCTGGAGCGCCTACTCGCACCGGGTTTATGCCGAGGCCGAATTCCCGCTGATGAACTTGAATGTTTTCGCCCATGGAGGGGCGAAGCAGTGGTTCTTCGGGGACCTGGCTTTTCGATTGAAGCTGTCCAATTGGATTTACGGCGGCTGGCATCTGCTGACTTACGTGGTCGGGAATTTCACCTTGATCTTCCTGCTGCTCGGCGCGGTGCGCTTGCGCCGGATGTGGCCGGTGTGGTCCTTGTTGCTGGCGGCAGGCTGCGCGACGCTGGTGTTCACCCCGATAATTATGTTTCGGGGACATGTCCAATACTTTTTTATCTTCTCGCCCGTTGTGGCGCTGCTTTGCGCGCGTGCGGCCCACGAGTTTGAGCCGCAGCTCTGGCAAGCCCTGCGGGCAGGGCCGGTCTGGCGTTGTCTGCTCGTGCTGGCGGCCACCCTCTTCGGACTGATCGAGTGCTCGCAAGTCCTGCACTTCACGAGTTATTTCGACACCTACGAGGACGACGTGGCGAAGCTCCTGAAGCAGCACACGGCGCCGGGCGACAAGCTGATTGTATGGGGCCAGGTCTGGGGCGAACCATTCATGCGCGCCGAACGGCAAGGCCTGACCGGCGGCTTCACCTTTCGGGACACGGCCTGGCTCAACGATGCCCGCGCGCTGGCCCGCTTGAAGGAACTGGGTTACACCAGGCTGGTGCTGGTCAATGTCTCCCCCCTCACGGTCGCCCTGACCGCCGTGACCGGCTCGCACCTGAGCCAGACCTTTGATCTGCCCGAGTTTCTGCCTGCCGCAGCAAAGAATTGGCCGGTGGTGTTCCATTCGACCTCTGTCTTAATAGTCGAAATCCCCAAATAAGGAGCCGGAAATGAGTAACTCATCGGATGCGACGGCACCCTCATGGTCTTGTTTTGCACACCAGCTTGGCTCCAATGCCTTTCGGAAATTCTCGGTCTCGCGCCAGACCATTGTCCCGGAGGGACGTATGACAATAGCCCAATGCTTTAGCATTGGGTTGGAGCCTCGCAAATGGTCCCGTCCCGAAGGGACGGCTGAGGATGCCGCCGGGTTCGGCCGTCCCTTCGGCACTTGTTCCCCTCGCACGGCTGGACCCAACGCTGAAGCGTTGGGCTATTCTCATGCGTCCCTCCGGGACGAGCATGAAATCCTAGCGGCATTGGGCCTCCGGGCTGCCGGTTTAGGCGGGCCTCCGGTCCGCAGGCCAAAACCCTCGGTAAAATGGGCCTCCGAGCGAAAAGACGGCGGAAAAGTGCGGAAAAAAATAAAAACGGTTCGGCCCGCCGGAAGCACAACCAGAAACAACCCATACAGCCAAATCGGCCAGCTTTAACCAATTATGACCTTATGCGGAGTTCCGCATAACCGGCCTTTCCTCGATCAAATCCGCATAATCTTCAGGTCCGCATAAATGACCAGTTTTAGCCTCTGCCCCCCGGCCCCCGCTCCGTGCTCCCAGGCAACCGCCCTCATGCGCAAGACCTTCTCAGCCGGCGTCGATGAATACGAGTGCTCCGGCCGCCACAAAATCCCTCCCTGGCCTGACCCTGACGCAGAGCGTGGCGTGGGCATCCTGCCCGCGGCCAACCTCAACATCCCTCCCATGCCGGACCCTAAAAGCCCCGGCATTCGACACCCGCCCGCAACAATGGGCCTCCGAGCGCAAAAGCGCCGGAAATGTGAGGAAATGTGCGGGAAAACTCATGCCGGTCCCCCGTTCAGCCGCGCAGCCTTGGGAGCCCTCATTAAACCGGGCAATGACGTTGCGCGCGCAGCCAGTGTGCCCATCGGCGAGAAAAGCGAATGCGCGGCTCTGGCCTGCGGGTCATGCTCTTTCCATGAATGAGTCGCTTTCACCTGCCCCGATCAGGCCCATCCTGCCGGCAATTCTCCTTGCGCTCCTTGCCTTGCCCGCACCGGCCGCGACCGCCCTTGATCACCAGCAAGCCGCTGTCAGCCGTGCCCGACAAAGTCAAAGCCCCGCGCCGGGCGGGAGCATAAACACCGACACAGACTCTCGCTTGGGGCTTGCGGTTCCTCGAGGCCCCGAACGACATCCGGTGCCTGGCCGGCGCAGACCCCGCCAGACTGGATGCGCTCCGAGAGTGGCTGCTGCAAAGCGACAACCGGGACTTCGCCGCGGTCGTCATTCGGGGCGGCTACATTGTGTTGGAAGTCGAGCGCCGCAACAGCGCCAAGACCGGCTCGCGCCGCGTCGCCTCGGTGTCCAAGGCCGTCTGCGCGACCGTGCTGGCCATCGCCTCCGAGCGAAGCCAGCGCGGGCTGACGCCCAGGAAGATGAGGTTCGATGATCCGGCCTTCAAAGAGTACCTGCGCCGGGCCTGCGCGACAGTGATGAATCCAGAGTCAAAGAACGATCCTTGAGTGGCCGGTCAAGACCCGCCACACTCCCCTGCGGCACTTGATTGGCAATCGCCCGCCAAAACTACAGTGATTAAAATTAGATCAAACGCACCAGGATAGTACTGCTGGCCCCCAATTGCAGGGAAGCAACGCCCTCGCTCACCGCTATTTGATTAACGTCGGTTTCCAGGTTCACCCCCTCGCTGCCGAATGAGGCCGCCGGGGACACGTAATCCAAGCACCAAAGCGCCGAGGCGAAGGTGTCGCTCACTCCGGGCTTCCCGCCGGCATAGAACGAATTCACTTCGTTGATGCGGAAGCGGATGCCCTTGCCGGCGCAGGCTCGTTGGAGCCTTTGCAGCGCGGCCTTCCTGCAGCCGACTCAATGTTGCATTCAACACGACCTGACTAATCCGGCGTGACGCTCAGCCGGTAAAAGCGGACGCTCGGCGTTAGCGGGTCCATGACGGTTATCAGCCCGTCTATGCCGGCAATCTGCCCTTGCACGACGGTCCAGGTGTTGGTCGAGCCGAGTTGGTCCGCCTCTTCGATGGAGTATGTATGGCCGCTGTGGGCGGTGAATTGGAGGACACAGTTGGCGCCTTGGATCGAGATGAAGTCAAGATGGAGGTAATCATGGGGGTCGAGGGGATCGGTGCCGGCCAGCAACTCGAGTTCGTCGGGCATGCCGTCGTGGTCGGTATCCGCAGTGAAGGCCCCGACATTGACGGCGCCTGGGGTGGGGGGGCCTGCCAGCCAGTTGGCAGGGTCATCGGCGAAGGCGACGCTGGCCAGGCGCTGGAGTGAGTTGCCCGTTCCGCTGGCGGCGGCCGGCCACGGGGGCAGACTCGAGTAGTGGACCTCCTCGACGAGCACCCGGGGAACGAAGCCGGCCAGGGGTGAGGGCGCCGCCACCGGCTTGTCTGGCTGGTAAAGCGCCACGCCCGGGCCCTCGTCTGCCAAACTTCCCTGGTACGGACCGAAGACAGGGGTGCTGGCATCGATGGCGTAATGTTGCTGGAACCAGCTCAGCCTGGCCGGATCCTGAACAGGATCGAAGCTCACGACCAGTGCATAGGACCGGAGGGGCATCCAGGTGCCCGGCGGGAATGTAAATTGGATGGCGCCATCCAGGTTCCAGGTATTGGTGGGACGGTCCGGGTCGAAAAGCGGCACGGCTTGGCTGGAGAAGTTCCGTAGTTCCAGGTACTCGTCCTGAGTGTCGGGCCCCAGGCCAAAGGGCGGGGGGCAATACATGATTTCGTTGATGACCACCGGGCCGACCAAGGGGTAGGCATTGGTCGAGCCTAAGGTGTTGGCCCGCTGGGCCACAAAGTGCTCCTGGCCATCACTGGTCACGTAACGCCCGAAGGTGACTCCCTTGAGTTGCGCGCCGAACTGAAACCCGTGCCCATAGCCGGTGAGATTGGCGCCGTCTCCTGAGAAGAGATAGGCGGCATCGCCCAGTGAGCTCAAGCCGAAGCTGTTCGATCCGTTGTTGCCGAACTGGCTGCGGTCGATTACGAGGTATCCCTCCCCAGGGATAATAGTGCCATCGGGGATGCAGTACTTGGCTGGCCGCTTGAGGTTGTCAGTGAGGAACCAACCGCCGAGGGACAGTGGGCCGGGGTTCGGGTTATACAGCTCGATGCTGTCCAACGCGGAGCCCTTGGGGTGCGAAAGCGCCTCATTGACCAGGACCGGCGAGATTTCCGGTGGCGAGGGGTCGGCCTGCCCGGGTGAGCCGCCCGGGCAGGTGCTGGCGCGCCAGCTCGCCGGGTTAGTCCAGGTGTAGAACGGGGCATACTCGTTGCGGATGACCAGAGAGGCGCCGGCGCCGTCAGTGGCCGGGTACCACTGGCTGCTGAACGAGAAATCGAGAATCGGTTCCTGGAGGGCGCCCTCGAGGCAGAGCTCTTCGCCGGCGATGTTGAGCGTGCCCGAGTACTGGCCGGCGATGTTGGTGACCCAGGGATAGCGTGAGAGAAAGACCTGCTGGTTTCTCACCAGCACCAGGCACTGGCCCGGACCGAGGTTGGTAATGGCATTGGTGGCGCTGAAAGCGAACTCAATGCCGTTCGTGAACCGGATGCCCGCCAAATCCAGAGGGTCGTCGCCCACGTTCTTGAGTTCGATGAATTCAAACTGGCTGCTGTCGTTTGTGCCGGCAGTGTCCGGGGCCGGATGGTACATGATTTCGGTAATGGCCAGCGGGGGGATCTCCACGACAAACGTGGCGACGGTCGGTCCGGACCAGGAACTGCTGATAGGCGGGTTGCCGGCGCCAGTGGAGTTGTGATGGGCCGCGTTCCAGTTGCGGGCAAAAACGCGCGCATTGTTGGTAAGCGTCAGTGTCACGGCATTGAGGTTGGACAAGGCGCTCGGCGACACCGAGCCGCCGGGCAACCGCGGGTCTGTCCCGTCCAAAGTGTAATAAATGGTGCTGTTGGCCTCGCGCGTCGAGACGGTGACGGTCAGGGGAAAGCCGGAGGTTATCGCGCCGCCGTTGCCGCTAAAGACGGGCGCGTGCAGGAAATTGCCATCGATGAAGCTGAAGCGGTTGGAGATCCAGGTCTTCAGAGAGCTGATCTGCTGCTGGTATTGGCCGCCGTAACCCCAGCGGGTTTGCTCGCGCGGCGCGGCCTGGGTCAATTGGCTGCCAAGACTGTCCATCACCGCATAGATATGGCTTGTCGTCAGCACGTTCGTACGCAGAGCAGTCCACCGATCGATCCACCGCTGCCAGAAATCCGGGTCGGTGAAGAGGCGCGGCCACCAGCGAACCCCGTTGTTAATGTTCGTGCCGTAAAAGAAGTCAGTCCCACCGCCATTCCACTGATTGGCCTGGCTCTGCATGGTCAGGTGCAAGTCCCACATCGGGCCCATCTCTATTTTCTTTTCCCGGTCCTTGAAAAAGAAGCCGCTCAGCCGAAATGCATCCACATTCTGGAAGAAGCATTCCAGCAGGTGATGATCGATCCATGAGTCCACATCGATGTAAGCGGCGTACCCGGTGGCCGGGTTGGTGTAGTTTGGGCCCCACAACGCCGCCCCGAACGTCTCGAAGTAGTTGCTGATGTAATTGAGCTGCGGCCGGCGCGCGGCACTGGCCATTTCCAGGTGAGGCGGGTCAACGAATACGATAGGGTTCTCGGAATAGGCATCGTAGAAAGTCGTTTCGGTCGGACCGTAACTGTCAATCTTAAGCAGGTAGCCGCCTGTCATGGTCGGGAGAGTGTTGTTTTGCGGGTTGAGCTTCGTGATATTGACCCGGTTTGGGCCCCGCTTAATTTTCTCCTCGATGGTGTAGAATCCGAAGTAGTCGCCTCCAGCCGGCGGGGAGAAGGCCACGGTCCCGCCGCTGGTGTTGAAAAAGCACTCGGCAAACCGGGTCCGCGGCGAGTAGCGCCCCACGTCACGGCCGATCTGATGGATAAGGGGGTTGCGGATCAGTGAGTAGTCGATGAAGTCCGGAGGGTACAGGACCCAGTGCGACTCGGCGGGCAGGCCAATAAACTCCAGGTCATTCTTGTCGTTGTAATCATTCCAGAAATCGAGGGACAGCGGCCATTGAGGCAACCCCGCGGTAATGCGGCCCCGCGTGTGCAGGCCAACACGGGTCACCAGGGCGGGCGGATTGGTCAGAGAGCTGAACCCGTGAACCGGTTCGAAGACCATGAGAATGCCACTCTGGCGCACCTCGGCGGAAGCCATAGGCACCGGCCCGCCTCCCAGGTTGTGGAAGAGCATAATGGGCAAAGCGGACGTAAAGGCCGCGGCCCCCGGGCTGAGCTTGATGTAGCTCTCAGTGTGAACAGGGCCGGGAAAAAATCCGGCCTGTCTCGAAAAGGTCCGCGCCCGGATCTGCGCCGTGTTGGTAATTTGGATCGGCCCGGTGTAGAGCAGCGAGCTGGCCGTGGGCAGGTTCGTTAGTGGAGGAGAGCCTGAACGCACATTATTGGTCACCACTAGAAAACGGATATCGCAGTTTGTGTCCGCGGTCGTCAGGGTAAGGGCGAAATCGTTGAGAAACGTGCCGCTGACCTGGGAGTACTCGACGTCTGAGCCAAAGCCCGGGCTGCAGGTCGAATTCGGCGCGCCCGGCGTCGGGTCGGAGAAGTATCCGACCAGGGAGGGGTCCAACTGATCGCGCCCATAAGAAATGTCGGTCTGCTGCGGCGGATACGCCGGAGCGAACGCGGAGACGACGTTACCGTCCGCGTCCGCCAGTCCCAGGTATTTCCCGCCGGCCGCCAGCTTGAAGTTGGTGTGCAGTTGGCCCAGCACGTTTGTGTCCCGTCCCGAGGCAAACACCACGATGTACGTCTGGGGTGGCAGCAGCGTCGGCGGGAATTGCCACTTCGTGAGTTTGCGCGCGTTGTCCGTCAGATACCAGCCCGTCAAATCCGCTTCGACGGAGTCGGCGTTGTATATCTCGATCCAATCCGGGCTGTTGCCCAATTCGTCGTGGAGGGAATTGGCTTGTTTGCCGCTGTTGGAGGCCATGAACTCGGTGATCAAAACGTTCGGATCGGCAGCCCGTGCGGAACGCCCGGCAATCGCGAGCGCGAGAAACACCAGGAGCGCCGTCACCTCCATCGCCGGTTCCTCACACCATCGCTTGATTCTCATAATGGGCCCTTGAATCGAGTCAGACCTGAACAGGACCTGAGCGGGTCCAGGAAGTCGTGCTCGATCCCACTTTTATCAAGAAGCGCCGCTCTTGTGAAGTGTGCGTTTGGACGCCCACCCCCTTATGGAGTTGCTCTCCAGGCCGTCTATGGGCCTATTGGGGACATGGATAGACCTGAACTCCGCAGAAGCAATGCCAGGATGCAATTCAACGCTCACTCTTGTGCGGTCTTGCCCAGGAACAGGATGACGCGGTATTTGAGCAGCAGCGGTTGGCCGGGCTTTAGCCACACCGGCTCGAGGCCGGGATAGGACACGTTCAACATCGCAAAACTGTGGCGCATCAGCCAGCCGTTGTTTGGGTAGCCCGGATTCGCGGGATTGTCTTCAATGCGGATGCCGGCCTCCTGGCCCTTGAAAACGCCGGCGATCTCCGCCCAGGGATGGCGTGACATGACGCCGTCCCGCTCGGAAATCCCCGTATCGGTGCGAATGATGGTTTTGGCGGCGCCGCCCTCGCGCGGGGCAGTGCGGAAAGCGAAGCCGCCGTAGCCCTTCTTTTCGTCGGGGGTGCCGACGATCATCACCGGCCGGTCCACGGCATCGAAAAGGAGCGTGAAATCCAGCACCCGCCGTTCCTTCGTCATGGGGTGGGCCAGGATCTCGACATCCTCCTTGACGAACTTCCGGTCCCCGTCGTACCAGCCGTTTTCGACGGCCAGGCGCGCTCCGGTTGCGCCGGGTTCACGCGCCTTCCAGCGGACGAATTTCTGCCGGAACCCCTTGACGGTCCACACGTCATTGGTCTTGCCGCCGACCTCGACCACCTCCCAGGCCCAGAAAATGCCGCGGTGATGGGGATGATCGCGGTTGAAATCGTCGGTCATCACGGTGCCGTCCGGGCCATAGACCGGGTGCAAGTACGACGAGCGTCGCATGGCCTCAGGAAAACCGCGCGCCAGTATCATGCCGTAATTATAGACAAACGCCGGCTTGCCGTTTTCAGACAGCTCGAGCCCCGTCGAGTCGTTGACTTCGCGGAAGGCGAACGGGGAGTCCGCCCCCGCCAGCGGCAGCAGCGATGCCGCCAGCCAGGCGGCCGCCAGTGAAACAAATGACCTGCGGTTTTGGTTCATCATTCTCGTATGCGTTGTGGTTTTGCCGGAGACCTGGCCCCGGTGAGTGTCATCGGGCAATTGTGCCGCAGACTGTGTTTGCCGCGCAAGGCCGCAATTGGACCTCAAAAAACCTAATGTGTCCTGACTGCTTGCACCAACTGCTGCGCTCTGTGTCCGTTTTTTTCGTATCGATCTCTGCTTTTTCATTGGTCCTTCCTGCGAGCCACCCTGGCAATTGCCAGCGGCCAATGCTTACGCGGGCCGGAGCTACTATCCTGGTGCCCCTCCGGGGCGCCGGAGGTCCGCGGACTTTTTCGCTCTCGGTGCCAGAGGTGGACAAAGGCGCTCTTACTTCTCTTCCATGACTTCCAGACAATCCGCAAGCGGGGGTGGCTTGCCACCTGGGCCGAGTGTCTTCGGATGATAAGTGACCGTGAATTTCCGTTCATGAGGTTTCTGGTCACCGCCGGCGTAGGTCAGGGAAAAAGCCCACGTGTTTGGCAGGAACTGGCCGTGTTCCGGATTGAAAGACACTGTATAGTCGTCGGTATCGTCAGTGCATCGGGTTTTCTCGATCTTGGCCGCAAGGGCCGCGGGAGATTTCATGGCCACGTTGGTGGCAATGCCGCCGTCCCGAACGATGGTGAACGTTGCGCCCGTAAGCCGGCCGGGTTCATTTTCAAGAAAACCATGCCCACCGCCTGCAATCCTGACCGTAAAGGCCGCCGGGCCGGCGAGACGAGCTTCCCTCGCCGTCTGTCTGCGAATTTCAGAGGCGATGGCCGCTGCGCTGGGGAGAGGCGGCACGGCCGCGACCAAGGGGCGATTGGCCATGGTGTCCAAACGCGCCAGGATGCGGCCCTGGCTAATGAGGATCAGCGCCAGCAGTCCGACCGCGATGGCAGTGAGGTATTTCATAGTGGAGGTCGATGGGCGGGATACGCTGCTCGCACAGAGGCCGCCCCAGGCCCGTTACGGATAGCCCCGAGCTGTAGCTTCGACTCGCTTTCCTTTTCCCGCGGCATTGGGCGAATCTATGAACGCGGATCGGGCGAGTCAACCAGGAAAAGGCCAGGGGGGTGCGATTACAGGGCTGCTCTAAGCTCGCGTTACCGGGGGCCACAAGCGCGCAGCCCTGAAATCCGAGGTCCGAAATCCGAAATCCGAAGGAAATCCGAAATCCGAAATCGGAAAGCGGCTGGATGGCTGG